>ENA-ORSO01000651-ORSO01000651.1-human-gut-metagenome-genome-assembly--contig:-NODE-651-length-27614-cov-2.498168_pt1 | contig 27614 bp, 19 predicted proteins | sample MGYA00241902_ERZ509168 | MGnify/ENA primary metagenome ERZ509168 (study PRJEB26280, sample SAMEA2338806) | human gut metagenome | biome: human gut; feature: human-associated habitat; material: faeces... | reverse complement strand
ACACCCTTAGGATTCCATTTTTGGGTACAGCGATACACACGGACGAAAAAACACGATTCTCGCGTGCCTTGCAAAATCCTTTATGTCGCTCGTTTCCCTCCTTACGCTTACTTCCTGCATACAAAGCCATTATCCCGTGCGCAAGCCGTTACACACCACGTAAGCCCGGAGCCTTCCCAGCCAATCATCTTGTCACACGGATTTGGATAGGAACAGGCTTCCATCTAAAAGAAAAACAAGCCCTCGGAGCACACCTACGTACTGCCCGATGCCGATTTTTCCAACAACATGCGGACAAATACAAAAAGTCCTGCGCAGAAAAAAAGTGTTTTTTCAGCCGAACGGAAAATCATTTGGCTGAGACTGATTCCTAAAAATACTTTAGATACATGAAAAACGAGGCTGAAATGTGAATATATGTATTCAAAATAGCCTAAAAAACACACGGAACGTACTTTTTAGGCTACTTTTATCTCTCCAAAAATCGACATATCGCTTACATTCTGTAGGCATAAAGAGAGATTCCGACATCAAATGTCCAAAATCAGAAAAGACGCACCAATCCTAAATGCTTTCAAATAAAACAAACGAAATTGTACGCAAATATAGCCAATCATCTCCAAGCTATAAAACCCAACAGGCTTCTAAAAGTTTTATCCCCAACTTTTAGAAGCCTGTTCGATTTCATTTGGTTCCGGCCTTTATCTCCAGTCCGGCTATACCTTTTTTCTAAAAGGCAGAAGTCAATCCACCACGACTTTACATAATTTGCTCACGCTCGGCAGACTTCGATCAAGCTCGGTCTGCGCTCACTTAATTGCAAATTTGCATAATTTGCTCACGCTCGGCAGACTTCGAGCAAGCTCGGTCTGCGCTCACTTAATCGCAAATTTCCGCGTACCCACGATATAAATCCCACGCGGAAGTCCGTTCACGGCTTCATGCGGCATGACCGCACTGCGCACTTTCACGCCGCTCACGGTGTACACATCTACCGGAACCTCAGCCGAATCCGTCACTTCGCGAATGGCAGTCGGTTTGGCGACATACAACAATTTGAAGTTGTCGAAACAGTTCCAGTCGTGGTACCTATACTCGGTCTTGTCCAGACCGACCCGCAAATCCCCTTTCGCCAATAGCTCGTATTCCACTTCATTGGCGCGGTATTCCCCGTCGCGGTTGAAAGCATTGTCAGCCGACCGCACATCATCGGGATAGGTATAGGGATTGTAAGTGTAGGGAGCGGAACCGTCGAACAAAGACATGAACGTCTGGCGGCTGCTATTGAGATACAGCCCGGCCAAAAGCTGTTCCGAACCGTCCTGATGCGCGTCATAGGCTTCCGCCTTGTCGCCATAGCGATAAAAGCCTTGGGCGCGAAAACGGTATGTACCGGCCGGCATACGTTCCAACACCTGATAAGTGTCGTAAGTCTTGTCGTAAAACTCAGCCACGCCGGAAGAAGCCGCCGTAAAAGACGTGCCTTCCCATCCCTTGCTGCCTTCCGAAAAATCGGGATTGACTAAAAGCCAAGTAAGGTCTACTTCCTCTCCGGGTGTCCAACCGGCGCACAAGCCCTCCGTATAGGTTTCCACCGCCGCTTTCAGGGCTTCATAGGCCGCAGGCAAAGCCATTGACAGTTCGGACACGGAGGTCAGGTCCAACGCTTCTTCGGCTTGCCGGATGGCGGCATCGAACACTTGGCTGCCGCTCTCCTCCTTCAGGTCCTCCACACGTGGCAGATACAAACGCACGTCGCTCCATGCCTGCAACAGGCGGTACTCTTCTTCCGTCACCGTCATGACGGAACCGTGCTGGAACGCTCCGGTCCCTTCCACATTGGAGGAATGCGTCACGTTCAACCCCAGATGGTCCGTCTCGCAATACTTGTAGGCATTGCCGCCGGAATAACGCATATAATACAAGTTGTACACGTCCTCATTGATACAGCGCACCGTACTCGAACCTTCCACCTGCTCCGAACCTTCGTTCGTCACGTGCATCACTTCCGTCCAGGTGCCTCCCACCAACGTCTTGCTCGTAGCCTCATAAACGCCCCGTTCCGTGCCCGAAGCCCCTTCACGTTTGTAATACATATGGTAGAGGCTGTCGTAAGGATTATACACGATGTCCGCGTCGATTACCGAGATTCCGGGGTCGAAAAAGACACGGGGTTGGGTCAGCGTCTTAAACTCCCGGTCGGCATAGGAATAAAAAATACGGTCATGGTCGTCGCCTTCGTTGGTGGAAAGTATGGAATAGTACACCAAATAGGCACCTTCTCCCCCGTTATAGTCCTTGTCCCAAATGAACTGCGGCGCCCATACACGGTTGATGCGGGCATATTCCTCGTCGGTGTCATATACGCCCGTCGTGACATCGGGGTCGGAGAATATGGATTTTCCCCGGTTGAAATCGAACGTCGTACCCTCCCAATGTATCAAATCCCGGGAACGTACCAAGTTGATGCCGTGGTTGTTCCACACGCCGGAAGCATGCTGTTTCATGTCGGTGGTCGTGATGAAGTAGCCGTCCGACGCTTCGCCGCGCCCGATATAGGCGTCACGCGTACCGTGTTCTATCTCCGCAATCTTCTCCGTGTCGAAAATCTCGTCCCCGTCCAACAATACGTTGAACACACGACCTTGATCTTCTTTCGCGCCGAGTGCGAAGTTGGTGATTTCCTGTCCGGAATTCATGAAGCAGTACAAGTAACCGTAGCGGTTGTCATCGGGTGCCAGTATCACCGGATACTCCACTTCCACCGTATCGGCTTCGCAGCTCAGCTTGGCAGACAACACCCCGGCACGGACCGCCTCATCCCCTTGCGGCAAGCGGTGTACCACCAGTTTCTCGTTTTCTAAGGCGATGGCATCCTCATAACCCTGATTCACAGAAAAGAACCATCTTACGCCCACCCTATCGGAAATCTTTTCGGGCAAATCCGTCGTGGCATGCAAGCAGTTGAACTTCTTCATAAACCGTGCCAGTTCTTCACGTGCGGCACTCATGGACACTTCCCGCGACTTCGCCGCACGGCCTTGCACCCGGGCGTAGAGTTCCTTCATCTGCCCTCCGTCCAAGGCCACGTCGTATATCTGGAAGTCGTCGAAGAACGCCTCCGTCATCAAGGCATCAGCGGCAAAAGGCGAACGCCCGATGCAAGCTTCCGTCAACTCCTGCGCCATGTCGGCCGGCCTTTGGGTCACTTGCTGCTCACTGGCCATGCGCCCGTCCACGTAGAGCCGCCCCATGTTCCCTTCTTGCACGTATGCAATGTGGTGCCACTCGCCGTAAGACAATCCCCCATGCGATGGGGCATCCGCGCTCTCCCCGTCCTTGATGGTGTAATACCAGCCCGTGTTGTCCGGACTGTTGACCAAGCCGACGTACTGCTCCGTCCCGTTAGAAAACCCATACGCCCAGCAATATTGGTCCAAGGCACCTACGCCGGGCAATGCGATGGCCACCGACATGGTATAGTCGCCCTCCAGCCCGGAAAAAGTTTGGCGTGCCATGTCCACGCCTAAATCAAAAAAACCTTGCCCTCCGTTACTGCCGGTATAAAGTGCCTTGTTTCCGTCGTCCATCGCCACGATGGCTGCCCCGCCGTGCAACTTTCCCGGGAATTTTCCCTCGTCGTCAGCCTCCTGCCCTCCATCGAAAGAATACTGTACGAGCGGCTCCGGAAGCTCTGCTTTTTCCTCTGCCACGATTTCCACGTCCCGCACGTCCAGACGGAGAATATTCAACGAATAGGCGGGCAGTTCGTAGGTGAACTGTTGCCCCTTCACATCCAACGTGCGTTCTTTCGGCGACACGCGGTCGGGGTTCTCCAGATTGTTTTCATCCGTGCCGTCAGCCGAAGTCAGTACGACCACGGAACCTCCCGTCACTGTCGCATGGGCCAGCTTGACGGTTGCGGTCTGTGCCGAGGCTCCGGGATTCACCAACTTCACGTACAACACGCCTGCCTCGTCGTCGATATTGGAAGAAACATATATCTTACGGCTCACCGGCAAAGTGAAATCATGCAAGAGCGCACCGTCCAGATAGCACTTCACGTGCGTGCCGTTCACTTCGACTTTGATACGGTAGGCATGTCCTGTTTCCAAAGACCCGCTCACGGAAGCCGCCGTAGTCTTCGACCCGTTGATGCAAACCTCCACGCCGTGTTGCGTATTGCCCCATCCGCCGAGGTTCCACCAACAATAATTGTCTCCGTCTCCGCAATTAAAGGCGATGAGGAAACCCTCCGCCCCACCGGTCTTCGTGGCTTCCACTTCATACGTATAGTTCTGCCCCGGCTGCACATCGCAGACATAGAGTTTGCCTTGCATACCCTTATCCGTCTGTTTCAGCACGCCGCCCGAAGTGGTCCACGTGCCTCCGTCGGCCTTCCATTCAGATTTTACGGACGAGAAATCGTCGTGGAAGACTACCGTCCCGTCGCCTGCCGTGACTTTCACATTGTCGAAAGTGGCACTCGTGCCCCACGTGCTCAGGCCGATGGCCCCGGAGCGCAACAGTTGGTTGTTTTCTTCCGTCCACTTCACATTCTGTTTTCCTACATTGTTCGGGAAAAGCTGCTGCACGTAGTACGAAGGCGTACCGTAACTGGTATAACTGTTGAAACGGATCATGTCCGGACGCCAGTTGTAATTGTTTTCGTTGACGAATATCGGGGCATAGCTGTTCATGATGCAGACATCGGAGTTGTTTTCCATCCCCTGTATGAAAACGGCCTCTCCCAACGCCGCATTCAAATGGCCGTTGATACCATAGTCCTGCGTCACGGCATACTCTCCCACGTAGATTTTGTGGCTTGCCCGGCTGTATGTGTCATATTTATTGTATTGGCTGACGAACCATGAAGGATTCCGGTAGTAATGCTCGTCCACTGCGTCTACCGGATACGGGTTCCGCCAACTGGGATTGTCCGTGCCCCATGATTCCACATTGCCAATCAACGTCACTTCGGGATACTTGGCCTTGATGGCCTTGCGGAACTGTTCGTAGCGCTCGGCATAGTGGTCGCTTTGGTCGTTATTGTTTTCCGAACTGAAGTTATAGTTCTCGTTCCCGATTTCCAATAAACGGAGATTGAAAGGTTCGGGATGGCCGTTCTTGGCCCGCAACGCGCCCCATTTCGTAGTTTTGGCATCGCCGTTGCAATACTCTATCGCATCGAGAGCCTCTTGGATGTATTCGTCTATCCGGGTATAGTCCTCCACCCAAGCATGCCCCATACCCATGTTCACCACGAACAGCGGTTCGGCTCCCAAATCCTCGGTGAGCTGCAACATTTCATGGAACCCGAAACCGTCCGACACCCTATATCCCCAATTCTGGTTCATGTGTCCGGGACGTTCCTCGATAGGACCGATGGTGTTTTTCCACTCGAAACGATTGGTTTTTCCATTGGCATAATGCCCTTCCACGTAGCAACCGCCGGGGAAACGTACGAACGACGGTTTCATGGCTTCCAGTTTTTCCGCCAAGTCGATGCGGCAACCGTTGTCGCGGCCTTTGTAAGTGGGCGGAAAAAGACTTACCATGTCCAACACGACCGTGCCGGGCACGGAGCCTTTCAGGGCGAACCAACCGTCGCGGGCCTCTCCCGTAGCCGTGATTTCCGCCGTCAGTTTCGTCCACTCCGAACCGACATCCACCGCGAGCTCGCGGCTACCCAGACTCTGACCGCCTTCAGTCTGCAACTCGGCTGTAAGGACACCCTTGTAAGCCGGACTTCCTTTTATCCAGAAAGACAACTTGTAAGTCTGCCCGTTCACCACATGAATGCCCCAGAAACCCTCGTTGCGCACACCGTCGCCCGCGCCTTTGAATTCCAATTCGAGCGCATGCTCCTGCGCCTCGTTCAGCATCCCGTCGGTAACCACGGCCATACGGGCGTTCCCCACGGCCCACCATTTGTCCGGGTTCGACGCATTGTCCTCGAAAGAACGGTTGTGAATCAGCTCGGCGTAAAGCCCACCGTCGCCGGCATGGTTGATTTCCTCAAAGAAAATACCATAATGGCGACCGCCGATGGAAGCTCCCCGCTGTCCGGCATCGATATTCAATGTAACTTGTGCCATGGAAGAGGCCATACACATTCCGCAAAATGCCACGGAAACAAGCCTCTTGAAAAAAGTTCTGTCCTTCATTTCATGAAAAATATAGAGGTTAATGTTTTTAATTTACAAGACGTTGACATCTTTGCCCAAAAGTAATTAAATCCACGCTTCAAACCTAATAAAAATCTAAATAAATGTGGAAGACACACCATTTTCTCCTTTTTTCTCCTTAACTTTGCAGCCGTAAATACAAATGTGGATAGATTTGGGCGGCTTGCAACCACGGTAAAAAATGCTAAATACAGTTTTGGAACTGCACGCATACCTTCCCAATGAAACCCCATTCTTATTATTAATTTTTTAATTTAACTACGTAGAAATGGGTTACTTATTTACTTCCGAATCGGTGTCTGAAGGACACCCGGACAAAGTGGCGGACCAGATTTCCGACGCTGTATTGGACGAATTATTGGCTTTCGACCCTAACTCGAAAGTCGCATGTGAAACATTGGTGACAACGGGTCAGGTTGTCGTGGCCGGAGAGGTAAAATCAGAAGCTTACGTCGACCTGCAAGAAATAGCCCGCCGTACGATCCGCCGTATCGGCTATACCAAAGCGGAATACAAGTTCGAGGCAGAAAGTTGCGGCGTATTCTCTGCCATCCATGAACAAAGCGCCGACATCAACCGCGGCGTGGAACGCCAAGACCCGATGGAACAAGGGGCAGGCGACCAAGGTATGATGTTCGGTTATGCCACCAATGAAACGGAAAACTATATGCCGCTATCCCTCGACCTCAGCCACAAAATCCTGCGTGTATTGGCCGAAATACGGCGCGAAGGCAAAGAAATGACTTATTTGCGTCCCGACGCCAAAAGCCAAGTGACGATTGAATATGACGACAACGGGAAACCGGTTCGCGTGGACACGATTGTGGTTTCCACACAACATGACGAATTTATCCAACCGACCGACGGCAAGCAGGAAGAGGCCGACCGGAAGATGTTGGACAAGATACGCCAGGATGTCATTACGATTCTGATGCCGCGTGTCATTGCCGAGATTCACGATCCGGCCATACTCCGGCTGTTTGACGAACATATCACTTACCACGTGAACCCCACCGGCAAATTCGTGATAGGCGGTCCTCATGGCGATACCGGACTGACCGGCCGTAAAATCATCGTAGACACTTACGGAGGCAAAGGAGCCCACGGAGGAGGTGCCTTCTCCGGGAAAGACCCTTCCAAAGTAGACCGTTCGGCCGCATACGCCGCACGCCACATCGCCAAGAACATGGTGGCAGCCGGGGTGGCCGACGAAATGTTGGTGCAAATCAGCTATGCCATCGGTGTGGCACGGCCGGTGAACATCTATGTCAATACTTACGGACGCAGCCATGTCAGCCTGAGCGACGGAGAGATTGCGCAAAAGATAGACGCGTTGTTCGACCTGCGGCCGAAAGCCATCGAAGACCGCCTGAAACTCCGTAATCCCATTTATGAAGAGACTGCCGCTTACGGCCACATGGGACGCCAGCCGCAGACCGTAATCAAGGAGTTCCACAGCCGCTATATGCCTACCAAGACTCTTGAAGTGGAACTCTTCACGTGGGAGAAGTTGGATTATGTAGCTCAAATCAAAGAAGCATTCGGACTATAAGATGAACACGATTCAATCAGTGTGTGTATACTCGGCCTCCAGTACGAAAATAGCCGATTGCTATTTCCGTGCAGCACGGGAGTTGGGTGAACTCTTGGCCCATCATGGTATCCGTCTGGTGAACGGTGCCGGCAACCTCGGGCTGATGAGAGCCTGTGCCGATGCCTGTCTGGAAGCCGGAGGGCAAGTGACCGGCGTGATTCCCCGTTTCATGGTGGAACAAGGCTGGCAACACCCCAGACTTACGGAACTGATTGAAACGGAAGACATGCACACCCGCAAGCAGACAATGGCCCGCCTGTCGGACGGTGTCATTGCCTTGCCGGGCGGATGCGGTACGTTGGAAGAATTGCTCGAAATCATTACGTGGAAACAACTCGGGTTATACCTCAATCCCATTGTGGTGTTGAACACGGAAGGATTCTATAATCCGTTACTGAAAATGCTCGAACATGCCGCCGAAGAACATTTCATGCGCCCGGCCCATCTGGGTATCTGGAAAGTGGCTTCCAGTCCAGCCGAAGCCCTCGGCTTGTTGTACTCCACTCCACTTTGGGACAAAGAAGTCCGTAAATTTGCAGCCATTTGAACATGAAAGACTCACTTCAAACGGCTCTCCCGGCGCACGAGAAGGCTTCGTATCCCATCCAACAGAAATTCAATCCGAAAAAAATTATTGAAAGTCTGCCCGCCGATGCCACACCGGCCCAACAGGATTCCGCCATTCAGGCGATGCTGCCTCCACGCCCGACCGTGCGCTCGGCACGTCCCGACACCCTGAACCTTCCAGGATGGCAGATACCGTCGGCCAAGACTGCCCTTTCCGTACAAGACATCCGATACGATGAAAACTTCTTCAGCACTTCTCCCTATTACCATGCTGAAATAAACATCCGTTCCACCGGCATGGATGCCGACCCGTTACCCTATTTGTTACGCCACGATGATTGGGTCACAGGTATCTTGCTCTGCTGTTTTCTGGTAGTCATGACCATCTTCGCCAATAGCAAGAAGTTTATCAAACAACGCTTACAGGACTTTTTCCTCAACCGCATGGACAAGGAGAAACTTTTCTCGATAGAGACGGGCCGCGAAATGCGCCACGCCATTTTCCTTTATTTGCAAAGCGGATTGCTCGTCAGCCTGTTTTTCTTCGATTACACACAAACCACCCGGGATCTCTTCATGTCCCCCGTTTCCTCCCATATCCTATTGGGTATCTATGTTTTGATTTGCTGGATTTACTTGGGACTCAAGCAACTGTTTTACGCGTTTGTCAATTGGATCTTTTTTGACAAAGAACGCAGAAGTACCTGGCTTAAATCATATTCATTTCTCGTTTCGGCCGAAGGGGTACTGCTTTTTCCGCTTGCTTTAATCACAGTCTTTTTCAATCTTCCGACCCACAGTGTGATATTATGTTTGTGCCTGTTACTGGGTTTCATCAGACTTCTACTCTTTTATAAAACTTTTTGTATATTTTTCCCAAAATTTCATGGTTTCTTGCATTTAATTGTGTACTTTTGTGCCCTTGAAATGCTGCCTCTTTGCGGCTTATGGCAAGCACTTACATATACAAACGACATACTATTGTAAAATATTGAACACTTATGATAAAGAAGATTCTGGTTTCACAACCCAAACCAACCTCCGAGAAGTCTCCTTATTTCGAGATTGCCTCCAAGTATGGTGTGGAAGTAGTTTTCAGACCATTTATCAAGATTGAAGGTTTGTCTGCTAAAGAATTCCGCCAACAGAAAGTCTCTATATTGGATTACACCGCCGTGGTATTCACTTCACGTAATGCCATCGATCATTTTTTCCTGTTGTGCAAAGAATTACGCGTGACGATACCCGAAGATATGAAGTATTTCTGCATCACGGAAACCATTGCACTGTATATCCAAAAATATGTGCAGTACCGCAAACGCAAGGTCTTCTTCGGCTCTACGGGCAAAGTGGACGATCTGCTCCCGTCTATGGTCAAGCATAAAACGGAAAAATATCTGGTTCCGTTGTCGGATGTACATAACGACGAAATCACGAACCTGTTGGATTCCAAGAAGCTTATCCACAAGGAAGTGGTAATGTACCGCACCGTGAGCAACGATTTCAAGAGCGACGAGAAGTTCGATTACGACATGCTGATTTTCTTCAGCCCCTCGGGTATACAGGCTTTGCTGAAAAACTTCCCTGATTTCGAGCAGAAAGAGATTGCCATCGGTACGTTCGGGCCGGCCACAGCCCAGGCCGTCAAAGATGCAGGACTGCGATTGGACATGGAAGCTCCCACTTCGCAATACCCGTCCATCACGGCCGCATTGGACGATTTCGTAAAGAAGCACAACTGTTGATGCTCATCAAATAAGAAAGGGTGCCGGAAAAGCACCCTTTCTCCTTTATCCTACAACACCGTACCTTATGGAACAGAAACCGGACTTTTCATTTCATAAATCGGAGCGCTTGTGTAGCAAACGCATCATAGACGCTCTGTTCACCGGAGGCAGCAAATCCATGTCGGCCTTTCCGCTCCGCGTAGTCTTCATGCCGGTTCCCGTAGAAGCCCCGGCTCCTCTTGTATCCATATTGGTGTCCGTGTCGAAACGACGTTTCAAAAGGGCTGTAAAACGAAACCGGGTGAAACGGCAGATTCGCGAAGCTTACCGCAAACAAAAACACATCTTGACATCCGTTTTGCCCACGTCATCCGGGCAGGGTCTGGTAGTGGCTTTCCTCTGGCTTTCCGACCGCCTGTACGCTTCGGCCGAAGTGGACGATTGCGTGAGACGCCTGTTGGTGCGTATCTCCGAACAACTTCCGGCATCCCCGGACGAACACACCGATGATGCATCCGCCCTATGACCGTTTCCGCCATTTGTTATCCGCCGCGTTGATTGCTCCCATTCAGTTCTATCGCCGTGTGATTTCCCCCATGACTCCCCCATCGTGCAGGTTTACGCCGACTTGTTCGCAATACGCTATTGAAGCCATCCGCAAGCATGGCCCCTTTAAAGGCATGTACTTGGCCGTGCGTCGCATCCTGCGTTGCCATCCCTGGGGAGGAAGCGGTTATGACCCCGTCCCTTAAGCCTATGGAAACATTTCTGAACCTCCATGCCCATCGACCGGCCGCATCTTCGTCGGAAACTGTCATCCGCAACTATATCCTTCCTTTGCCTCCTGCCGGACACGAAGAACCCGAATACGGCCAAGCCTTTTCCGCCGGTATCCATCCTTGGTATATCCCCGCACATCCGGAAGAAACCCTGAAAGAATACGATTTTGGCAGGGGAACTGGCCCGTCTGGCCGCCTCCCCCTTCTGTAAAGCCATAGGTGAAGCCGGACTGGACAAATTCGTATCGACCTCACTTTTCCTCCAGCGTGAACTTTTCGTACGTCAGGCAGAACTGGCTGCCGCCCACCGGCTTCCCGTCATCGTCCACTGCGTCAAAGCATGGGACGAACTGCTCTCCGCACGAAAAGACATTCCGGCTGCCGCCGTTTGCATCATCCACGGTTTCCGAGGCAAACCCCAACTGGCCGAAAGCCTTTTAGGCAAAGGATTTTACCTCAGTTTCGGTTTCCGTTTCCATCCGCAAAGCCTGACGCTCTGCCCGTCCGACCGTCTCTTCTTCGAAAGCGACGAAGACTCACGTCCCGTAGACACACTATACCGTACGGCTGCCGAACTACGCTCTTGTACTCCGGAAGAACTGCGCACACAATGTTGGGAAAATCTCGTCCGAATCGGCCCGTCGTCTAAAAAATAGGAATATAGTTGCAAGTCTCATTGAAAGGTCGTACTTTTGTACGACTCAATTTTTATTAAACAAAATAAATTCATACGATGAACTTTGTAGAAGAACTGAAATGGAGAGGCATGATTCACACCATGATGCCGGGCACCGAGGATTTACTTGAAAAAGAACAGGTCACCGCCTATCTGGGCATCGACCCCACGGCGGACTCCCTGCACATAGGCCATCTTTGCGGCGTGATGATGCTCAAGCATTTCCAACGTTGAGGGCACAAGCCGCTGGCCCTTATCGGAGGCGCCACCGGAATGATAGGCGACCCTTCGGGTAAAAGCCAGGAACGCAACTTGCTCGACGAAGAAACGTTGCGCCACAACGTGGCCTGCATCAAACAGCAACTGGCCCGATTCCTGGATTTCGACAGCGACGCTCCCAACCATGCCGAGCTGGTGAACAATTACGACTGGATGAAGGACTTCACGTTCCTCGACTTCGCCCGCGAAGTCGGCAAGCACATCACCGTGAACTACATGATGGCCAAAGACAGCGTGCAAAAGCGTCTGAACGGCGAGGCCCGCGACGGCCTGTCGTTCACCGAATTCACTTACCAACTTCTTCAGGGTTACGACTTCTTATATTTATACGAACATAAAGGCTGCCGTCTCCAGTTGGGCGGAAGCGACCAATGGGGTAACATCACGACCGGCGCCGAACTGATACGCCGCACCAACGGCGGCGAAGTGTTCGCTTTGGTATGCCCGTTGGTGACAAAAGCCGACGGGACCAAGTTCGGCAAGACCGAAAAGGGCAACATCTGGCTGAACCGCGACTATACCAGCCCGTATGCCTTCTACCAATTCTGGCTCAACGTGGCCGACGACGACGCCAAACGCTATATCCGTATCTTCACCACGTTGGACAAAGAAGAGATAGACGGCCTCATCGCCCAACACGATGAAGACCCGGGACAGCGCATCCTGCAAAAACGCCTGGCCAAGGAAATCACCATCATGGTGCACAGCGAGGAAGACTACAATATGGCAGTGGAGGCCAGCAACATTCTGTTTGGAAAGGCGACTAAAGAAAGTCTGACGAAGCTAGACGAACAAACGCTGCTCGACGTGTTTGCAGGCGTGCCACAGTTCGAAGTCAGCCGCGAAGTTTTGTCGGCCGGTATCAAAGCCGTAGACCTGACAGCCGAAATGACGCAATGCTTCCCCAGCAAGGGCGAGATGCGCAAGATGGTACAAGGTGGTGGCGTTTCGCTGAACAAAGAAAAACTGACGGCCTTTGACCGCATCGTAACTGCCGATGATTTGCTCAACGGCAAATATTTATTGGTGCAACGCGGCAAGAAAAATTATTTCCTGCTCATCGCCAAATAAAATTTCAAGGAAAAAATTTGTAGGATAGCGATTTTCTCGCTATCTTTGCACCGCTTTCGAGAGAAAGACATAAGGATTGGGATATGGTGTAATGGTAGCACAAGACATTTTGGTCGTCTTAGTCTTGGTTCGAACCCAGGTATCCCAACCAAAGACATCCCCTGAAAATCATTTCAGGGGATGTCTTTATTTTACGATTATCAGGACTCTTTCCTTCTATCTAGGGTCAACGTACATTCGATGTGGACATACTTATACACCCTCACGTCACGAAATAAAAAGACATACCACACTCCGCCAAACCCGCCTCATTTTGCCCTTGTTTTTTTCTGCGCCAAACGATTTTTCAATCTCAGGCGAATGATTTTCCAATCTGCGGCAAACGATTTTCCGTTCTGTACCGACCTTTTTCGTCCCCTGCCCGAGCAGAATTGCAACCAAGTTGCACGCCAAATAGTTGTGTGCTTGGCATTTTTCCCCTATCTTTGCTCTCACGAAAACGAGAACCGCCGAAACGATGAAGAAACAACTCCATGCCATCATCTTGTTATGGCTCTGCATGTTGATGCAGGCCGTTTCGGTCTATCCCCATCACCATCATGCCCATATCCTCTGTCTGGGACAGGAGATGGAATCCACCCGTCCGGTCAAGAGTACACATGCCTGTACGTCGGAATGTATCACGCATTTCCAGTTGACGATACCTTCGTCCGGCTCTTGTTTTTCCCATAAAAAAGCCGTATCCCGCCCGCCTTTCATACTTTGGGCGGCATGCGACCTTTCAGCTATCCATACTTTACAAATATCGCGCAGGCCTTACAACGCTTACCGGCCTGATTTGTATCTTTCCCGACCCATCGGCGGAAAAGGCATGAGGGCTCCTCCCCGCGCCTGAACGGAAACCAGATAACTTTTTATTTTATTCATTTCAAATTTTAATATCCCTATGAAGAAAATATATTTCTTGATGGGTGCTTTAGCCGTAAGTATGCTGAGCGCCTGCCATAACCATGACCACGAAGAGGAACATGCACACGGAACGGAAGAAACCGCCCGGGAAGACAACCACGAAGAACATGCGGACGAAATCATCCTGACGGCCGAGAAAGCCAAGGCGGCAGGCATCGCCACCGAAACCGTGAAACGCGACACATTCCGCCAAATCATTAAAACCGGCGGACAGATACTGGCTGCCCAAGGAGAAGAAACGACGGTGGTGGCCGGTACGTCCGGCGTAGTAAGGTTCGCACGGACACTGACCGCCGGTGCTCCGGTGGGACGCGGCACCGTGTTGTTCCATTTATCCTCGGACAAAATACAAGGTGGAGACCCGGTGGAACGCGCATACGTGGCCTACCAAAACGCCAAGGCCGAGTACGAACGCGCCAAACCGTTGGCTGAAAAACAAATCGTGACGCGCAAAGACCTGGAGAACCTGAAAGCGGCTTACGAAGACGCACGTATCAGTTACGAGGCACTGGACCCTCATCATACGCGAAAAGGAGTGGCCGTCACAGCTTCGACGGGCGGATATGTGAAGAACGTGGCGGTGAAAGAAGGCGACTACGTGACGACAGGACAACCGTTGATGACCCTGACCCAGAACCGGCGCCTGCAACTGCGTGCCGACGTATCGGAACGTTATTACGGCGCACTGAAACAAATCACTTCGGCCCACTTCAATACCCCGTATGATGATACGGTCTATGCCTTGGAGAACCTGCACGGGCGTGTCTTGTCCTACGGGAAGGCTTCGGACGAGAATGCTTTCTACATCCCCGTTTTGTTTGAATTCGACAATACAGGCGACATCGTGCCGGGAAGCTTTGTGGAAACCTATCTGACCGGAGCCACACGTGCCGGAGTAATCACTCTGCCCGTCTCGGCACTGACAGAGGAACAAGGACTGTACTTCGTCTACTTACAAGAAGACAAGGAAGTGTACCGCAAGCAGGAAGTAAAAACAGGAGCCGAAGACGGACTGCGTGTGGAAATCCTCTCAGGTCTGAAACCCGGTGACCGCGTAGTCACGCAAGGAGCTTACCACGTGAAACTGGCTTCGGCTTCAAATGCCATCCCAGCCCACAACCATTCCCATTAATCCATAAGGAGAAAATATTATGCTGAACAAAATCATACAGTTCTCCCTGCAGAACCGTTTATTTATATTGATAGCCTCCGTCCTGCTGATGATAGGAGGCCTCTACCAAGCCTACCATACGGAAGTAGACGTCTTTCCCGACCTGAACGCGCCCACGGTTGTCGTCATGACAGAAGCCGGGGGCATGGCAGCCGAAGAGGTGGAACAGTTGGTCACCTTCCCGATAGAGACAGCCGTCAACGGTGCCACCAGCGTACGCCGCGTACGCTCCTCGTCCACCACGGGCTTCTCTGTCGTATGGGTGGAATTCGACTGGGACACGGACATCTACCTGGCCCGTCAAATCGTATCGGAAAAGCTGGCCACAGTGGCGGAAAGCCTGCCCGACAATGTGGGTAACCCGACTCTGGGACCGCAATCTTCCATTCTGGGAGAATTGCTTATCGTAGGACTGACAGCCGACAGCACGTCTATGCTAGACTTGCGTACATTGGCCGATTGGGTGATTCGCCCACGCCTGATGTCCACCGGAGGAGTAGCCCAAGTAGCCGTATTGGGCGGCGACATCAAGGAATACCAGGTTCTGTTGCACCCCGAACGGATGAAACACTACGGAGTGACGTTGGGCGAGGTAATGGATGTCACGCGGAACATGAATACCAACACCAACGGCGGAGTGATTTACCAATACGGCAACGAATACATCGTACGTGGAGTCGTCTCGACCGACGACGTGCGGAAAATGGGCCGGGCGGTCATCAAAACCGTAGGAGGCTCGCCTGTCATGTTGGAAGACATTGCTGACGTAAAAACTGGCAGCCAGCAACCCAAACTGGGTCTGGCCTCTGAAAAAGGCAAGCCCGCCGTATTGCTCACCGTGACCAAGCAACCGAACACGGGTACCATAGAACTGACCGGAAAGTTGGAAGAAGCCTTGCAAGACCTGCAAAAGAGCCTTCCGGCCGACGTGCGTATGTCCACCGACGTGTTCCGCCAGTCCCGCTTTATCGAAAGTTCCATCGGTAACGTCCAGGATTCGCTGCTCGAAGGTGCCATCTTCGTGGTTATCGTCTTATTCCTCTTTCTGGGCAACGTGCGCACTACGGTCATCTCGCTGGTCACCCTCCCTCTTTCGCTATTGGTCACCATTTTGGTGCTTCACTACATGGGGCTGACCATCAACACGATGAGCTTGGGCGGTATGGCCATCGCCATCGGTTCGTTGGTGGACGATGCCATCGTGGACGTGGAAAACGTATGGAAACATCTGCGCGAAAACCGCATGTTGCCGGAAAGCGAACGGTTACGTGTACGCGATGTCGTATTCAACGCCTCCCGGGAAGTGCGCATGCCCATCCTGAACTCTACGCTCATCATTATCGTCAGTTTCGTCCCGCTGTTCTTCCTGAGCGGCATGGAAGGACGCATGCTCGTGCCGTTGGGCGTGGCTTTCATCGTATCGCTGTTCGCCTCCACCATCGTAGCCCTGACGTTGACGCCCGTACTTTGCAGCTATCTGTTGGGACACAAAGCCAAAACCGGTGGACTGCCTAAGGAAGCGTTCCTAGCCGTATATCTAAAGAAGCATTACCAGAACGGACTGTCTTGGGCTTTGGCGCACAAGAAAATCGTATTGGGTACCACGCTTACGCTTTTCGTCGCAGCCTTGGGGAGCTTCCTCACGTTGGGACGCAGCTTCTTACCGCCATTCAACGAAGGTTCGTTTACCATAAATATCAGTTCCCTTCCGGGCATCTCCTTGGAGGAATCGGATAAAATCGGACGGCAGGCCGAGGAACTGTTGCTCTCCATCCCCGAAATCAAAACCGTGGCACGCAAGACGGGACGGGCGGAACTGGACGAGCATGCTCTCGGCGTGAACGTATCGGAAATAGAAGCACCATTTGAATTGGAAGACCGTAGCCACACCGAAGTTTTAGAGGATGTGCGACGTAAATTGTCCGTCATATCGGGAGCGAACATCGAGATAGGACAACCCATCAGCCATCGTATAGATGCCATGCTGAGCGGTACGCAGGCCGGCATCGCCATCAAACTGTTCGGCGACGACCTGAACAAAATGTATCAAATCGGCAACCAAATCAAATCGGCCGTCAGCGACGTGAAAGGCGTGGCCGACCTGAATGTGGAACAACAAATCGAACGTCCGGAACTGAAAATCGAACCGAAACGGGAAATGCTGGCCCGATACGGCATCTCATTACCGCAATTCAACGAGTTTGTCACGGTGAACATGGGAGGAGAAGTCGTATCGCAAGTGTACGAGAAAGGGCGCTCGTTCAACCTCATCGTCCGTTCGACAGAAGACAACCGCAGCACAATGGAGCGTATCCGTAATCTGATGATCGACGATGCGCAAGGCAACAAAGTGCCCTTCTCGTATGTGGCCGACATCCGGTCGTCCATGGGGCCGAACACCATCAACCGCGAAAACGTGAAGCGTAAAATCGTCATTTCGGCCAATGCTAGCGGGCGAGACATGCGCAGCGTGGTGAACGACATCCGCAGCCGGATAGACGAAAAAGTGAAACTGCCCGAAGGTTACCATGTCGAATACGGCGGCCAGTTCGAAAGCGAAGAGTCGGCCAGCCGGGTGTTGTTGCTCACATCGTTCATCAGCATCGTGGTCATCTTCCTGTTGCTTTACTTCCAGTTCCGTAATGCAGCGCAGAGCGGAGTCATCCTGCTCAATCTGCCCCTGGCATTAATCGGCGGTGTGTTCGCCCTGTTGCTGACCACCGGGGAAATCAGCATTCCGGCCATCATCGGATTCATTTCCCTCTTCGGCATTGCGACACGCAACGGAATGTTGCTCATCAGTCACTACAACACATTGCGCGAAGAAGGATTGTCGTTGCGGGAAAGCATCCTGCACGGGTCGCTCGACCGTTTGAACCCCATCCTGATGACCGCACTTTCATCGGCTCTTGCCCTTATTCCGCTGGCCCTTCGGGGGGATCTTCCGGGCAACGAAATCCAGAGTCCGATGGCCAAGGTGATATTGGGCGGCCTGCTGACCTCAACTTTCCTGAATGCCTTTATTATTCCTATTATATATGAATGGATGAACCGTAAAAGTGTCCGTTCCTGAACAAAAACGATAGTCATGAAAAGAATCATTCTTATCACAACCGTTTGCGCCTGTGGCTTGCTCCCTTTGCAGGCCCAGAGTGTGGACGAAGTGCTGCAGAGTGTGGCACAACATAACAAATCCATCCAGGCACAACAAAAAAACGGAGAAGCTGAAAAGATAGGTATTGAAGCCGAAAACAGCTTGGAGGACCCTACGGTGGAATATAGTTCTTTCTTTAGCAAAGGAGTCAACGGACAGTCCGGCTCCGAATTGGTCGTATCACAAGGATTCGACTTTCCCACGGTATATAACAGCCGTAACCGTGCCGGACGAGACAAGAAAGAAGCCGTAGACTACCGTGCCGAAGCCTTGCGCCGCAACGTGCTGCTCGAAGCCAAAACCCTTTGCCTGGACATGATACGGCTGAACCGGCAAAGAGACCTGCTGGACAAACGCATGCAAAATGCCGACGAGCTGTTGGCCTTGTATGAAGAGCGGTTGAGAGCCGGTGATGCCACAGTCATCGAAGTGAACAAGATTAAGATGGAACGTATGAGCATACAGACAGAAGTCCTACAGAACCATACCGACCACCGCACGGCCTTGCAGTCGTTGCTGGCTCTGAACGGCAACATGCCGCTCACTTTCGAAGGACGGGAATATCCCACAGTCCCGACAACCCTCGATTTCGAGGCTTTATGCGATGAAGTCCTCGGCCAAGATGCCGAACTCAAAGCCGCCGAGGCCGACACACGGGCAGCCGAACGCAACCTTACGGTCAACCGTCAAAAATGGTTACCTAAACTGGAAATCGGTTACCGCCGGAACACGGGAGAAGGCAGCAAAGAGCACGGTTTCCTCGTAGGAGGCTCCATCCCGTTGTTTTCCAACCGCAGACAGGTGAGAATGGCACAGGCACAATCTATCGGCACACGTTTGCAAGCGGACGAAATACGCCTGAAAGCAGAAGCCGCCTTGCATTCCGGTTTCAACGAACTTCAACAACTGGGACGAGCCATGTCGGTATACGACCAGCCCCTGATGACACAGACTCTCGAACTGCTGAAAGAAAGCGTAAAAGGCGGCGAACTGTCCGTGACGGACTACTTTGTGGAAGCCGACCAGATTTACCGCAACCTGCAAGCCTACATGGAACTGGAATGCCAATATCAGAAAGTGGCAGCCACGCTGTATAAGAACAGGTTATAGATGCAAACATTCTGCCGGAAAAAGAAAAAGGAAAAAGATTCTCGTCAAATTGTGTGCGTATGTCAGTTACTTTTTCTAACTTTGCCGGAAAGGAAAACGCATTATTAAATCATCAAGAACATGGAAAAGAATTTTTTGCAGAATTTCTCTTTGGAAGGTAAAGTTGCTTTGGTTACCGGAGCATCTTACGGAATCGGTTTCGGCATCGCTACGGCTTTCGCACAATGCGGTGCTACCATCGTATTCAACGACATCAAGCAGGAATTAGTGGACAAAGGACTGGCCGCATATAAGGAAAAAGGTATAGAAGCCCACGGTTACGTGTGCGACGTGACGGACGAAGCTGCCGTCAATGCCTTGGTTGCCCGTATCGAAAAAGAAGTCGGCGTGATAGACATCCTCGTCAACAACGCAGGTATCATCAAGCGTATCCCGATGACGGAAATGTCGGCCGCAGAGTTCCGCCAAGTCATCGATGTGGATTTGAACGCTCCGTTCATCGTATCGAAAGCCGTTATTCCCGGCATGATCAAAAAAGGACACGGCAAAATCATCAACATCTGTTCCATGATGTCCGAACTGGGTCGTGAAACCGTATCGGCCTACGCAGCAGCCAAAGGCGGTCTGAAGATGCTGACGCGCAATATTTGCTCGGAATACGGCGAATACAACATCCAATGCAACGGTATCGGTCCGGGCTACATCGCTACTCCTCAAACCGCTCCGTTGCGTGAACGTCAACCGGACGGCAGCCGCCATCCTTTCGACAGTTTCATCGTGGCCAAGACTCCTGCTGCCCGTTGGGGTACTCCTGAAGACCTGCAAGGTCCGGCCGTGTTCTTGGCTTCGGACGCTTCCAACTTCGTCAACGGTCTGGTATTATACGTAGACGGTGGTATTTTGGCTTACATCGGTAAACAACCGAAATAAAAGTTATTTCCCCTTTTTTAAAATCCGGTGTCTTGAATTCACGACATCGGATTTTTATTATGATGAATTCCTCTCTTCTTATCTCATTTGCGGCAAAACCTACAAGAAATCCGATTTTTATGCCAAAATGATAATTATTGAATCAAAAACTCAATCTTCATTGTTTGTAACGAACTATCTTTATCTCGACTAATTCTAATGTTATATACAAAATGTTATCATGAGAAACTTTACATTGAAGCCTTTGCTATTCTGCACCGCGCTGGCAGGAATGGCATTACAAGGCACGATTAAAGCGCAAGACATTACATTTCGTGCAGCAGAAAACGAAGAAGCCGAGGCCATCGGAGTCAATACGAGCGATGGAGTACCAGTCGTAGCCGACTTCGACAACAATGGTTTTATGGATCTTTGGGCACCGGGACAAACCTATGAATGGCGCCCAACCTCGGAAGTAAACGAAGACGGTAGCGTAAAATGGGATTGGACATGGTATGACGATACCAAGCTCTCGTTCAACAACGGTGACGGCACATGGAACGTCAAAAACCGCGACAGTGGCACAGGCCTGCCCTTTGCCTATGGTGGCATCAGCAACAAGGCTTTCGACTTCAACCAGGATGGCTTGGTGGATTTCATCTATCCGAGTGTCAATGTGGGTTGGACATTCGAAGCCAAAAAAGCTCTGCTTTTGGCCATCAACAACGGTGACGGTACTTTCACCATGAAAGAAGATGCCGCGCTCTCAGAAATCAATCCCTCCCTCCAAAACAACAAATGGAACCAACAAATACAGAATACCACAATCTCTATCGCCGACTATAACAAAGACGGCTACCCGGACTTGCTGATACAGTTTGAGAATGAAAACCCGTGGGAACGTGCCGTATGGCTATTCAAGAACGTGGAGGGCGACCATTTTGAACGGGTTACCGACCCATTCATTCCTGAATTTGGCAAACCCTTTGTTCCCCAATGCGCCGGCAGCATATCCTTCGGCGATTTCAACAACGACGGATGGCCGGACATTGTATCCACCGGATGGGGAGACGGTAATGAAGAATTAGGTATCAATGGGGGAGGACAAGTACATTTTTACCGTAATATGAAAGATGGTACATTCCAGCTCGCCGACACCGATTTCGGAGAAATCAACGCCATTTCCGAGAAACTAAACTTCCCTTATGGTGAGGAACATTTCATCACCGTCGTAGACTATGACCAAGACGGCAAACAGGACATTCTTGTTTTCGGACAGACAGGTTTCCAAGGAGAAGCCATATACGCTCAAAATGGCAAAGTAGCCCTGATGCTACGTAATGTCTCAACTGATGAGAAGTTTGCTTTTGAAGAAGTTGAAACCCAACTTTATCCTTTGTCGGGCGCAAATGTCCGTTTGGCTTCATTAGCTGATTTCAACGGAGACGGTTGGATAGATTTCGTAGCCAGAGGATGGAACGGAGATTGGCATACGGCTATCTCAAGCAGTACCGGCTCATACGACGGTTACTACATCACGGAGGATGTTCCTGACGCGGAAGACAACACCGATCCTATCCGTATTAAGGAAGCCTACATGGCACACGGCGACCTGAACAACGATGGTCTGCTCGATTTGTTTACGCAAGAAAATTGTGACCGTTTGTCTTGGACTATTAATACCACCGAACCTGATTACGGTATACAAATCCCCGGAGCACCCGAGGATGTGAAAGCCGAATACAATTCGGATACGAAACAACTCACCGTAACTTGGGCTGAAAGTTACACTCCCGACACAGAGAGCAAAGCTTTCTACAATCTATATTTAAAAAATAAAGCTACGGGCAAAACCTTTATGATAGCCCCAGCCAACCCTGAAAACGGCAAACAACTTACATACACCGCATTTTCCGGTTATGTGAACCCTACGTCCTATACCTTTGAGGGAGTGGAAGAAGGCAACTACACCGTCGGAGTACAGGCCGTGACTTATTCTTGGCAAGCTTCCGAGTTCTCCACCACAGATGTCAACCTGAACGAAAACCCGACTTCCGCTTTCACCGTGGTGTCTACCGACCCGTCTGGGCGGAAAGAAATCGAGTCGCTCTCCCACATCACGTTGAACTTCAACGAGGAAGCATATCCCAATGCCATGGAAGACGCACCGGCCATTACCCTGACCAACGGCGCATCGGAAGCTTTGGACATTACCCTGAAGAAAGTAAGCGGACAGGCCAAGCAGATACAAATCATACTGCCGCCCACGATTGAAGCCGGTACATACACGCTCACCGTACCCGAGAAAGCCGTCTGCCGCACCAACGGAGACTGGAACACGACCTTTACAAAGACGTTTACCACCACCGGAATAACGGCATATATACCTACCGGCATCGAAGGAGACGAAGGCAACTATGGCTCTTTGAAAGACTTTACCCTCACTTTCCCGGAACAGACAAACGCACAGGTAAATCCCGAAGCAACCACATTGGCTTATATGGTGAACAACGATAACGATTACCAAGTTCCGGCCACGCTCTCACAGGGCAACAGACCCAACCAGATCAAACTCACGTTGGACGAAGAACTGAAAACAGAAGGTTCTTATACCCTCATTATCCCGGCAGGCATGATTCAACGCGTCATCTTCACGGAAACAACGGAAGAAAACGCAGAAAACACCACGGTATTGCTCACCTCGCCCGAAATCAAGTACGACTATACCATCGGACTCGACTTCGCCCCCACTGGCATCACGCCTGCCGCAGGAAAAGTATTCTCCTTGAAAGACTTCACCATAAAGTTTGCCGAGGGGACAGTACCGCAGCTCAACGAAGAATCCGCAAGCCAGGCCTACTTGCTCAACAGCAAAAACGGCAACCAAGTAGCCGCCACGCTGGCTATCGGTACGAACACGACCGAAGTCATTGCGACATTGGCCGAAGAGGTCAGCGCAGAAGGCAACTATACTCTGGTCATCCCGGCCCGCATGATACAGCAGACGAGCATGGATGAAGGCGATGGCACAGCCGAGCCTACGGTAAAAACAGAGTATGCCCCCAACTTAAAGTATGACTACACGATTGGGCATGACTACGAACCCGCATCCATCACGCCTGCTGAAGGCACGGTGAGCTCACTGCATGAATTCGTCCTCCAATTTGTGGCAGACACCACCTATGCTACAATCAATACCGAGAATGAAGACAAGGCCTACCTTGCCGACAACAACGGGGAAAGCGTAGAGGAAGCCACGTTGGCCGCCGGTGACAATCCCAACGAAATAAAAGTCACTTTGGCAAATGAAGTAAACACGAAAGGTACTTACACGTTGGTTATCCCGGCCAAGATGATCCAACAATCAGCCGGAGAAGAAAATCCGACTATCGTAGACTATGCTCCGCAACTGGAATTCATTTTCACCGTTACGGACGGACAAAGCATAGAAAGTACCCTGAATGGAGCAAGCACGGCAGAAGTCTATACCATCAGCGGAATACTGATAAAGAAAAATGCCACACGTGAAGACCTGAAAGGCTTGAAGAAAGGCATTTATATCATCAACGGAAAGAACATGCTTGTGAAATAAGAGCTACAATCCGGTTTAAATAAACCGACAGAAACGAAAAAGGGCTGCCCCGCCACCTGCACGGGACAGCCCTTTTTCCATCCTTTCGGAGAACATAGTATCCTCACAAATATTTTCCTATCCTACAATGAAGCCTCACCGGTCCGCCAACGATGCCAACAGTTCACGGAATGTTTTCTTCAGTACCGGGTGTACCACATCCGGCGCCACTTCGGCCAAAGGCTCCATGACAAAACACCGCTCATGCATCAACGGATGGGGTAAGGACAAATGCACTTTCCTGCCTTCTGTTCCGGGAACATCGAAATCCTCCTCTACTACCGCATCGCCATAAAGCAACAAGTCAATATCAATCGGTCGGTCGACATACGTCCCGCCCACACTCTTACTACGCCGCCCCAATTCACGTTCGGCCGCCTGCGTAATACGGAGAATCTCTTCCGGCGTCTTCTCTGTACACAATACTGCCACGGCATTCAGAAAAGGGTGGTCAGAGCAGAACCCCCAAGGTTCCGTTTCATAAAAAGCGGACAGGCTTTTCAATCCGCCTATCCGCTCAACCAATATCTTTACAGCCCGGTGCAACAACCGTTCACGATCGCCCAGATTGCTGCCCAAACCTAAATATAAGTCTGTCATCAATCGTTCAATATAAGCATGGCATCACCGTACGTCCCGAAACGATAACCTTCTTTCAACGCTTCTTTATACCCTTGCATCACCAGGTCATAACCGCCGTAGGCTGCCGTCAGCATGAGCAGCGTGCTGTAAGGCATATAGAAATTAGCCACCATGCAGTCTGCCACATTGAACTCATACGGAGGGAAAATAAACTTGTTGGTCCAGCCCGTAAACTCCTTTAAATGTCCGTCCGTACCTACCGCCGTTTCTATCACGCGCTGCACTGTGGTACCCACAGCACATACGCGATGCCCGCCGTCCTTTGCCGCATTGACGATGCGACAGGCATCCGCCTCCACAAACATCTCCTCGCTGTCCATCTTGTGCTTGGTCAGATCTTCCACGTCGATATCACGGAAATTACCCAACCCGCAGTGCATCGTGACGTAAGCAAAATCCACGCCCTTGATTTCAAGCCGCTTCATCAGCTCCCGCGAGAAATGAAGTCCGGACGAAGGGGCTGTCACCGCTCCCTCGTTACGGGCAAAAATACATTGAAAACGTTCCATATCCTCGGGTTCGGCCGGACGCTTCACAATATGTTTGGGCAGCGGAGCCTCGCCGAGCGCATATAAGGCTGCCTTGAACTCATCATGCGGTCCGTCGTACAGAAAACGAAGCGTACGCCCGCGCGAAGTCGTATTGTCGATGACTTCTGCCACCATGGAATCATCTTCACCGAAGTACAACTTGTTGCCGATACGAATCTTACGAGCGGGGTCGACCAACACATCCCAAAGACGCAAATCCTCGTTCAGTTCTCTCAACAAGAACACTTCGATACGGGCACCCGTCTTTTCCTTGTTGCCGTACAGACGGGCCGGAAACACCTTGGTATCGTTGAAGATAAATACATCCTTATCGTCGAAATAGTCGAGAATGTCTTTAAAATACTGGCGATGCTCGATATCTCCACTCTTCTTATGCAACACCATCAAACGGGATTCGTCACGATGGTGCGCGGGATACTGAGCAATCTGTTCTTCAGGTAACTTGAATTTGAATTGTGACAGCTTCATATAGAATAGTTCTCTTATATTGATTAATTATCTTCTGTTATCTCTATCGTCTGGCGATTCAACCATTCGGCAAAATCATCCAGTTTAAGGCAGTCTTCCACTCTGACCGCTCCGATTCGCGTACGGCGTAAGGCCGTCAGGTGGGCACCGCTCTGCAAGGCCGCCCCGATGTCGCGGGCCAACGCCCGGATGTAAGTACCTTTGCTGCACACCACCCGGATGACGATTTCCGGCAGTTCGCACCGCAACAGTTCCAGTTCGTCGATGACCAAGGTCTTGGCTTTCAGTTCCACCTCTTCCCCTTTACGGGCCAAATCGTACGCACGGCTTCCGTTCACTTTGCAAGCCGAGAAGACGGGCGGCACCTGTTCTATCGTACCAACAAAACGATTCAGCGTTTCCTCCACCATTTCACGGGTGATATGTTCCGTGGGATACTCCGCGTCCACAGGCTTCTCTAAGTCGAACGAGGGCGTGGTAGCCCCCAGACGGAGCGTCGCCACATACTCTTTCGTATGAGCCTGAAGTTCCTCTATCCGTTTCGTTGCCTTACCGGTACAGACAAGCAGGACTCCGGTAGCCAAAGGATCGAGCGTACCGGCGTGCCCCACTTTCAATTTCTTCACTCCTAACCTTTTGCACAACAGGTAACGTACCTTGGCCACCAACCCGAACGACGTCCACTCGTAGGGCTTGTCAAAAGCCAATATTTCTCCTTTCTTGAAATCCACTCAGGCGAATTTTAACGGTTAAAGGCAATGATGTACGATGAGCGCGATACCCACTACGGCACAGTAAACGGCAAAATATACCAACTTGCCTTTCTTGACTATGTTGATCATCCATTTGCAAGCCAGGCATCCCGACACAAAGGCCGCCACGAATCCCACGGCAAGCGGCCACATCCCGATACCCGCAGAAGCAGCCTCGACCCCATGGGTCACTCCCTTTGCCACATCGAGTATGGCTTCTCCTAAAATAGGAGGCATCACCATCAGGAAAGAAAACTGGGCCAACTTGGCTTTGTTGTTTCCCAACAGCAAGCCCGTAGCGATGGTCGTACCGGAACGGGACAAGCCGGGCAACACGGCACAAGCCTGGGAAAGCCCGATGATGAAGGCGTCACGAAGAGATATATTTTCTTTCTGACGGGGGCGGGCATAGTATGAAAACGTCAGCAGCAAAGCCGTCAGCAGCAAACAAACCCCTACTATCAGCAGACCGCTACCGAATATCATTTCCACGTAGTCCTTAAAGAAAACCCCGACAATGCCTACGGGTATCATGGAGACTAAAATATTCAAGGCATAACGTTGGGATTCGTTCATCCCCGGCCCTTTGAAGTCAAACAATCCCTTGAATATCCACACGATATCTTTCCAAAGAATCACCAATGTGCTGAACACCGTAGCCACATGGACGGCCACAGTAAACGTCAGATTGGCTTCTCCTTCTATTCCGAAAAAATGGGAAGCGATGGCCAGATGCCCGCTACTGCTTACCGGCAAATATTCCGTCAGGCCCTGCAAGAGGCCCATCAACAACGCGTCTATTACATCCATGCTTAATCCCTATTGATCGTGGCGTCCGCACCGGACATTTCGTCTTTCTTTTCTCCGACACCCTCATTCTCTTCCTCCAACGGCGTGTATGCAGGCTTTCGCAAAATGGCATAAATGATGAACAAAAAGCCAAACAGACAGACTATTGGAGCCACTTTAATGCGACGTACGCTAAATACGTCCGGATTGAATACCGTTTCCGAACTCCCGGAACCGGACATAAGGATGAACCCGATGATTACAATCGCCATCCCGACGGCCAACAAAATAAAATTCACCTTGTCGAAAGCAAAATTTCTTTTATCCATAAACCTCTATTTATTATATGTTTCCTATTTAATATAAATCACCGACCTTCATCCGCAAGTACTTGTTGACGGAAACGTACGTACAGCCCAACGTAAGCAAGAGGCCGAACAACAGCACCGCCGCCCCGACGACGAGCAACATATCGACATGGATATATTGGGAAAGCGAAGGGTCGTACTGCAAAAGGGTATGCACGCCTCCCCACAACACGGCATCGGCCAACAGACCGGACAGGAACCCGAGATTGAAACTCCGTG
>ENA-ORSO01000648-ORSO01000648.1-human-gut-metagenome-genome-assembly--contig:-NODE-648-length-27709-cov-18.918276_pt1 | contig 27709 bp, 22 predicted proteins | sample MGYA00241902_ERZ509168 | MGnify/ENA primary metagenome ERZ509168 (study PRJEB26280, sample SAMEA2338806) | human gut metagenome | biome: human gut; feature: human-associated habitat; material: faeces... | reverse complement strand
ACTCGGGACTTCCACCCGTTAGACAATGCTCATGCCGAGCATACAATAAAAAAGCCACCGCATACCCTGCGGTGGCTATAGATGTATAACTTGAGTTGACTGACTCCTGCATTACTTCTGATTTGTTATAGTAACTTCTTTATTCCGTTTGCTCTAAGAATCGGAAAAATAGCATCGCCATACAACACCGAGAAGCGGCTTTTTTAAACCCTAAATACCATACTTGTTGAAATAAAAAAATACCATTCTCTCATATACTAAAAAACCTATTTTCCTTGCGGTCTTGTATCGTAGGGACGTAATTTCGCAACTAATCCCACCTGATTACAAATCTTTCAATCTATCCGCTGACGATTGCTGTAGGCGATGCTCGCAATGTTCTAGTTGCAAATATACACACATTCTGCAACATATAATACATAAAGTAAAAGGTAAAGTAGATTGTATAAAATACTACTTTATTAATTATCAATGGCTTACACAATTAATCACAATTATTAAAGTAGATTATTTTTCCATGTAAACAACTACTTTTAAGCCTCTTTTCCCCACTTTTTAGCTCATTAAACGCAAATTACCCAACCATTAACTGTTTCTATCTTCACCAAGTTATCTTTTTAATTATGTTCTGATCCTCAAGAATATGCTTAATATAATCCTGGTCTAAAAACGTTACACTAATTTTGCCTTCACATAATGCTTTTCTGTCAATAGACAAAAAGGGATAATCAATAAAATCCATCAAGATAATTTCTGTATCAGTAAATGTTAGTTTACGAAAACTCTTCCAAAAAAAATCATACCATGGATTCATCTGACATATTGTATCAGCACATTTTACAATCGTCTTCTTCTTATCCATTACTGTCAACGTCATTCTAATATCGAAAGATGAAAAATGAATATAAAAAAATAGATACGTATCGTCTTCACGCAACAATTTCTTCTTCCATAGCCAACTATTATTATAACCTTCACTTCTGAATTGCTCATGAATATGCAATAGTCTATCCAGCGGTATTTCGGTATATCCTTCTTCAAAGGCTCTTCGGTAACCTCTTTCGTAGAGAGATAGATAATAGTCGAAACGCTCAGATAAGTTCTTCAGCGTTTTCAAATAGGAGATATCGTCTCGTGTAAAACGAATGTTTACTTGTAGCGACTTTGTGTAATCAGAAAATTCGCAGCTATCTTCAGTTGGATGCAAATTAATTGACAACATTGTATAACCTGAGGTTTCAGCTTTCAATTTCCGGACACAACCACCTAAGTAATTATTCAAAAATTGGACATTATAAAACAATCTGGTACGGAACTGCTTGTCAATATTCTCATATTCGTAATCAGGGCTTAAAACGATATAATATAAATACATAATTAATTTCTTTTGGTTTAACATATTGTTATTTTAACATCCGTCATTTCAAGGACGTTTATGAATATTAGGATATAGTTCTTCTTTGAATATTTCTGCACGTCTTTTCTCATATTTCAATATTCTATCTCTTGCACCCTCGCCTGCTGGCTCATAATGTACAATTTCCGAATTATATCTTTCGCTACCAGCTTTCTTATTTAAATCTCGCACCTATTTTTCTGCTCGATAGGATTTGCCATCCTTACGAATATCTGCATTGGTTTAATTTTCTATAATATATACATAAGGTTTTTACTTGGGCAAATATATTCAATATATTTGGAAATGACAAGTAAAAGCAACATATATAATGTTCATAGTAGGAAAATATTGCAAAACTTAGAGTTCGACACATCGAACAAATCAACAACAAAAACAACATTTTAATACAATCATAGTATCTATTATTAGTTGATTATCAGTATTATACGCTCTAAATGGTAGGAAAGTGACCGTATGGATTCTGATTAGATACGAAAAGCGTGAGATTTAACATATTTAACTTTCGTTAGTGTCAAATTGGCAGAAATAAAGAAGAAAGCCTGTCGGTAATGAAGAATTTTCACGACCGACAGGCTTATCTGTATTTTATCTATAAAGTTATCTCCATAGAGGCTCCGAAATCCAATTTTCAGGGAATCCCATTGCTGTCGGATCTACCTGTGGATAAGAAGCGAGTAATGATTTGAGTTCATTCTTGAAGTCCAATCCATATCCCATGGAATCAAGCCAATATGCTATACAACAGGCTATAGCATATACTTTGTTCGCATCAACACCTTCAATGTTCACCCATGCACCACGTAAAGAAGCGTTCATTTGTGGAGCATTGGAAAGATAGCGATTCCAAAGTCGTGAGTGGTGAGCGCAACAGTTTCTCAAGACAGTTACACTGCGCATCCAGCTTTCCAACACCTCATGCTGTGGAAGATTGAATTGACGAGCTACACGCTTCTTCAACTTCTTGTCACTGAAATTGTAATAGAGTTTTGAAAGCGTGCCGAAAGATGCAAGTTCAAGCGTTTTCCATGCTGGAGGGAATATCGGCTTGTCATAGTTGCGCCTATGCTCTTTGATAAAGTCCTCCTTGCTACGTTGAAGTTCTCTATCTATGGAGTTCATATTCTCAATAAACTTGTGTTCATCGTCAGCAAGACTTGTATCAAAGAACCAAAACGGTCCATGAGCCAAAGAGAACTCTTGTATAATCTTTGTGCGCAAAGCAATCTCTAATCGTTGAACAGCCTTGAATATCAATTCTCTCAACTCTATATCAAAGTTATAGAGAGCTACGGCATCTTCAAATCTACTATTAGGCTTAAATTGATGTGTAGTCTTGTCTGCCTCCATAGGACGAAGGTATTGAACAAAACGAAAATAGCTGACCTCACCAAGAAATTTTACAGCCTTGGATGAATCAGCAATATTTAAGTCTCTACTTTTTAGTAGTTCTATTTGTTCGGAAATAGAAAGAGCCTGTTTAGTGTATAATCTTAATGTTCCCATAAAAGCAAAAGACCCGCCCTGGTTCGCTGTTCAAATGGGAAGCGTGGCGGATTCTGTTATTGCAAAGATACGAATAATCATTGATAATACAAATTTTTAGCAGGAAAAATCACGCAAAAGTGGAATTCTTTGACATATTCATATTTAGTAATGTTAAATCAGACCTTAAAATAATACTTTGCCAGCCAAACAAAGGAAAATGGGGAAAAAGTTTATCTGTCAATACATAAACGCCCAACACCAAAGCAGTCCTCTCAAATATCAACGTATGGAGGTTACTATGCTAACATGCCTTGGTTAATGATGCCTGGTTTTAATTATACTCCAACTTGTAATTATTGGAGTGTTCCAACAACACAATGGGCAAATTTCCCTGTTTATGGCGGTGTAGGTGACTATGTACCGACTAATACAACAGACCCCATCGTAAATTCGGGAGCAAGTGGTAATTCTTCAAGAAAATGTAGCTATTGCAATGGCACTGGTCAAAAAGCAGTAGATCAAAGTACTGCAACATTTGGTTCTAACGACCCCATCGTTCGTTGCAATATTTGTGGAAGGAATACTCATCGGTCAACAGGACATTCACATGTCACATGTGGACAATGTGGAGGAACTGGTAAAGCAAGATAGATGGTTACAATGTGGCAAATCCGCCTATACTTTTAAAAAGGCAGATTTGCCATTATGTTCAAAAAAACAACTTGCACAAAACTTCTATAATGTTGGGGTGGTCATCGACTTAATCCTTTTCCCTTTCTTGGTTTCACCATCTGGGTTGCTTGCCGCAAAAACCGCCTTATCCATTCTATCTCATCTTCATCCTTCTCACGTCCCCGTCTTTGGTGTCGCTACCGCCTCCACCTTGACTTTCTGCAAAGTTGGTGGCTTCGTTGATATAACCGATGTACAGGTACATTGCACAATAGATGATTTTGTCACCGCAATTGATGAAGTCCATTGCAAAGCTGTCGTCAAATAGGCTGCTGTCGTGAATGCTCGTCATACGAGGATAGATGTCTGCTATCTCAGCCAACGCCTTCATGCCAGCCAACGCCCAAATCTTATTGATCATCTGTTGCTGGTATGAAACAGCTGTTTTTCAAAATCAGCTTCAAATCAGTCCTCCATTGTAAGCACTCGTAATCCTTTGTCAACAGCATTCACGCTATGACAAAATGAAAAGCTCCGCAAATTCTCCACGATAGAAATACGCTGCAAAAATATGTGGGAAATCAGAAACTGCCAAAAAGCACTCAGAAAGTGTTAAAAATCAAAGAGTGTTGAAAATCAAGACTTTATGTTTGGTTATTCATAGTAAGTTATGGTTAGTTATAAGGCTCTAAATACAACCAACAAAGGCAACGTTGTTAACGTTAATCATTTGTTGTTTGTGTTGTTGCCTTGCTCTATATTATTGTTTATAACATCCCCTTAATAGCATCATAAGGTTAAACATTCATTATACATGGGTAGGCGCTTTGTGCGAACGATTTTTTTTTGTAAGTTTGCAGCATGAAACACATTCTTCATATTATTTGTCTCGCTTTTTGCCTCACCGCCATGGCCGCCTACGGCACCGAGGGCAAGAAGCCGAGCGCCACAGCACAAAAGATGGAGCGGGCGGGGTATGTAAACATACAGAAGGCCGACCCCACGATACACGTATCACTGATGTATGCTCGCGCCGACAACTTCACAGGGCGCGTGCTCTACACCGACCTACGCGAAGCCTATCTGCACCCCAAGGCGGCAGCCGCCCTGGTGAAAGCTCAAAAACGACTGAAGCAACTGCGCCCCGACCTCAGCCTAAAGGTGTATGACGCAGCACGCCCCATGCACATACAGCAAACCATGTGGAACGTGGTGCGTGGCACAAAGAAAGACATCTATGTAAGCAACCCCGCCCACGGGGGCGGCATGCACAACTATGGCCTGGCGGTAGACATCACGCTGTGCAACGCCAAGGGCGACACGCTCGACATGGGCACAAAAATCGACTATATGGGCACGGCGGCACACATCAACCAAGAAGATGTGTTGGTGCGCCAGCACCGCATCAGCAAGCAGGCACAGCGCAACCGCCAACTGCTGCGCCAGGTGATGCGCTACGGGGGCTTCATGCCGCTGCGCACTGAATGGTGGCACTTCAACCTGGTATCGCGCGCCACAGCAAAAAGATATTATAAACCCATACCCTAACCCCCACCCCACACACGCCGTATGACCAACGATAACACCTTATTATATATAAAGGAGCATCGAAACGACGATGTGCGCCAACTGGCCCTACAGGCGCCACGCAACACCGACATTGACCTACCCTTTGCCCTCGACCAGATAGCAGGATGGCAAACAGCGCGACACAAGTTGCCTACATGGGCGGCCACCGACGGCCTCATCTATCCGCCCCACCTATCAATGGAGCAATGCTCGTCAGAGCAAACGGCAGGGTATAAGGTAGAGGTGCTGCACCGCATCTTTTCGTCGGCAGCGCCGCAAGCCACTGAAGAGGCAACACAAGCCACAGAAGCGCAACAGACAGAAGGCAGCGAGCAGATACTGAGCATGGTAGACCTCACGGGCGGCTTCGGTGTCGACTTCTCTTTCCTCGCCCCGCATTTTACCCATGCCACGTATGTAGAGCGTAACGATAGGCTCTGTCAAGGGGCCGAGCACAACTTTGCGTTGCTGGGCCTGAGCCACGCTCAGGTGGTGTGTACCGAGGCCGAACAGTATATTGACGAGATGCAACCCGTAAGCCTCATCTACCTCGACCCCGCCCGACGCGACGCACAAGGCGGAAAGACGGTGGCCATAGCGCAATGCACCCCCGACGTGGCGGCACTGCTGCCGCTACTGCTGAAAAAGGCACAGGTGGTAATGGTGAAGTTGTCGCCCATGCTCGACTGGCACAAAGCCATCGTTGACCTAAACAACCACATTGCCTCAATAGACATTGTGGCCACACATGGCGAGTGTAAAGAGCTGCTGCTGGTGCTGCGCCCACAGCAAAGTCAAGAGGTGAGGGTAACGTGTGTGAACGATGCGCAACGCTTCAGCTTCAGCACCGCCATGCCCTATGCCTCGCCCGTGCCCTTAGCTCAGCCTCTGCTACAGGCCGACGAAAAGTGGCGCAACACGCAAGGCACGCTGTACCTTTTCGAGCCTAACGCCGCCATCATGAAGGCGGGATGCTTTGCCGCTTTGGCACAAACCTACGGTGTGCGAGCAGTAGGCGCAAACAGCCACCTCTTTGTGGCCGACCACGACATCAGCCATTTCCCTGGCCGACGCTTTGCCGTTACGGCCTTATCAACGCTAAACAAACAGGCACTAAAGACGGTATTGGCGGGCGTAACACAGGCCAACGTGGCGGTGCGCAACTTTCCGCTCACAGCCGAGGCGCTACGCAAAAAACTGAAGTTGCGCGACGGCTCTGACCGCTACCTCTTTGCCACTACCGACACGGCGGGCACGCGCCTGCTGTTCTGCTGCCAGCAAGCCGTAAAACAAGGCTAACTGTCGGGTTACTTGGCAGTTGACGGGTTTTTCGCCCTTTTTGTTTGCGTTTTTCCCACATTATTGTTAATTTTGCAGTTTCAGAACAATACTTACTACACATAATGTCATCAGTACAAATTAAAAAAGTGGAAACAAAAGCCGACCTGCGTCGCTTCATCGACTTCCACTACGACCTTTATAAAGGCAACGCCTACGATGCACCCAACCTCTTCAGCGACGATATGAACACGCTGAGCAAAGACCGCAATGCAGCATTCGACTTCTGCACGGCCGAATATTTCTTGGCCTACAAAGACAATAAGATTGTGGGACGCGTGGCCGCCATCATCAACAACAGCGCTAACACAAAGTGGGGGCGCAAGGCGGTGCGCTTCGGATGGATCGACTTCGTGGATGACATCGAGGTGTCGACAGCGCTGCTAAACGCTGTAGAAGACTATGGCCGACAGAACGGCATGACAGAGGTGATAGGCCCGCTCGGCTTCACCGATATGGATCCCGAAGGTATGCTCACCGCTGGCTTCGATCAGTTGGGCACACAGGCCACCATCTACAATTATCCCTACTACCCCGAGCACATGGAGCGCATGGGGGGCTGGGAGAAAGATAACGACTATGTAGAATATAAGCTGTTTGTGCCCAAACAGATACCCGAAAAGTATGCTAAGGTGGCCGAAATGATACAGAAGCGCTACAACCTGCGGGTAAAGAAGCTGAAGCGTAACGAGATTTTCGGCAAAGACGGATACGGACAGAAGATTTTCGACATCATCAACGCCACGTTTAAAGACCTCTACGGATATTCTACCCTCACACAGCGACAGATTGACCAGTATGTGAAGATGTATCTACCCATGATCGACCTGGATCTGGTGACGCTGATAGAAGACTGGAGCACACCCGAACATCCACTCATCGGCGTGGGCATCACGCTACCGTCGCTCACACGCGCACTGCAGAAGTGTCGTCGTGGCCGACTGTTTCCCTTCGGATGGATACACATACTGAAGGCGCTGAAGTGTCATAAAACAAACATTGTCGACCTGCTGCTGGTGGGCGTCTTGCCCGAATATCGCTCGAAGGGTGCCAACGCGCTGCTGTTCTACGACCTCATACCACGCTATCAGGCATACGGCTTTGAGTGGGGCGAGACACACGTAGAAATGGAAACCAACGAAAAGGTGCAAGGACAATGGCAATATCTGGAGCGCGAATGTCATAAGCGTCGCAGATGCTATAAAAAGAGCATCAGCCTATAAAAAGAACTATAAGAGAAGGGCTATTAACTATGGAAGAGCAAAATAATCAACCTACGGTACAGTATACCGACGACAACATTCGACACCTCTCTGACATGGAGCACGTGCGCACCCGACCCGGCATGTACATTGGCCGACTGGGCGACGGCAACCTGCCAGAAGATGGCATCTATGTGCTGCTGAAAGAGGTGATTGACAACTCGATTGACGAGTTTAAGATGAACGCCGGAAAACGTATCGAGGTAGACATCGACGATAACATGGCCGTGAGCGTGCGCGACTACGGACGCGGTATTCCGCAAGGAAAACTGGTAGAAGCCGTGAGCGTGCTCAACACTGGCGGCAAGTACGACTCGAAAGCCTTTAAGAAAAGCGTGGGCCTAAACGGCGTGGGCGTAAAGGCCGTGAACGCGCTGAGCGAACGTTTCGAGGTGAAATCGTATCGCGATGGCAAGGTGCGCTCGCTGGTGTTTGAACGTGGCATCTTACAGAAAGATACCACCAAGAAGACCGACGACGAGAATGGCACCTACATCTACTTCCGCCCCGACGCAACGCTCTTCACGGGCTACCGTTTCCACGACGACATTGTGGAAACCATGCTGCGCAATTATACCTACCTCAACTCGGGCCTCACCATCATGTATAATGGCCGACGCATCCTCTCACGCAATGGCTTGGAAGACTTGCTCAACGACACCATGACCAACGAGGGCCTCTACCCCATCATACACATCAAGGGCGAAGATATTGAGATAGCCTTCACACATACAAACCAGTATGGCGAAGAGTATCACTCGTTTGTAAACGGACAGCACACCACACAGGGCGGCACACACCAAAGCGCCTTTAAAGAGCATATAGCACGCACCATCAAAGAGTTTTTTGGGAAAAACTATGAGTATGGCGACATACGCAACGGACTGGTGGCAGCCATCGCCCTGAACGTTGAAGAGCCTATGTTTGAGAGCCAAACAAAAATTAAGTTGGGCTCGCTACAAATGGCACCTGGCGGCGACAGCATCAACAAATATGTGGGCGATTTTGTGAAACGCGAGGTTGACAACTATCTGCATATTCATGCCGACGTGGCCGAGGTGATGAAACAGAAGATTGAAGAAAGCGAAAAGGAACGCAAGGCAATGGCTGGCGTAACAAAACTGGCGCGCGAACGTGCTAAGAAGGCCAACCTGCACAACCGCAAGTTGCGCGACTGCCGCATACACTATTCTGACACAAAGAACGACCGCAAAGAGGAAAGCTCGATATTTATCACCGAGGGCGACTCGGCCAGCGGTTCTATCACCAAGAGTCGCGACGTAAACACACAGGCCGTGTTCTCGCTGCGCGGAAAGCCCCTCAACTCGTTCGGACTCACCAAAAAGGTGGTGTATGAGAACGAGGAGTTTAACCTCTTACAGGCGGCACTCGACATTGAAGAGGGCCTCGACACGCTGCGCTACAACAAGGTGATTGTGGCCACCGATGCCGATGTGGATGGTATGCACATTCGCTTGCTTATCATCACCTTCTTCTTACAGTTCTTCCCCGAACTTATCAAGAAAGGGCACGTATATGTATTGCAAACGCCGCTGTTCCGCGTGCGCAACCGTCGCACCAAGATTAAGAACAAAAAGGCCATAGCCGAGGCCGATGCCAAGATGGGTAAGAAGGAGCGTAAGGGCGACTTCATCACCCACTACTGTTATAGCGACGAAGAACGACAGAAGGCTATCAAGGCGCTGGGCCCCGACCCCGAGATTACACGATTTAAAGGTCTGGGCGAAATCTCGCCCGACGAGTTTGTTCACTTCATCGGTCCCGATATGCGTTTGGAACAGGTTACGCTGCACAAAACTGACCAGGTGCAGAAATTGCTGGCCTACTATATGGGCAAGAACACACCCGAACGCCAAAACTTCATCATCGACAACCTGGTGGTAGAGGAAGACCTGCCCGAGGAAGATAAAGAAAACCGCGACGACGATTAATTGTTTTTCATTATGCACAAAAACAGTAACAAACACTTACACCCCACAACACCATGCACCCTCAAGGTGCGTGTTGCAATGCTGCTGGCGCTGCTGGTGGCTTGCCTGAACCTACAGGCTCAGCTGCGCATCAACATGGGCGACGACAGCCCCATGCGCAAAATGCAAATTGCCGAGATGGCTATCAATAACCTGTATGTCGACTCGGTAGACGAGCAAAAGCTGGTTGAGGATGGCATACGCGGTATGCTGGAAAAACTCGACCCACACTCGTCATACACCACAGCTAAAGAAACAAAGCAGATGAACGAGCCGTTGCAAGGGTCGTTTGAGGGTGTAGGCATACAGTTTAACGTGTCGCAAGACACCCTCATGGTGATACAGCCCACACTGGGAGGCCCCTCTGAAAAGGTAGGCATCATGGCGGGCGACCGCATTGTAGCAGTAAACGACACGGCCATTGCAGGCGTAAAGATGGCGCGAGAAGAGATGATGCGTCGGCTGCGCGGGCCTAAGGGCACAAAGGTACACCTCACGGTGATACGTAAGGGCATTGCTGACCGCCTGGCCTTTACCGTGACACGCGACAAGATACCTGTAAACACCGTCGACGCCGTGTATATGATACGTCCGGGCATAGGATATATACGCATTGGCAGTTTCGGTGCCACCACCTATAAAGAATTTATGGATGGCGTTGCAAAACTGAAGAAAGAGGGCATGCGCGACCTTATTCTTGACCTGCAAGAAAATGGTGGCGGATATATGCAGTCGGCCATTCAGATAGCGAACGAGTTTTTACAACGCAACGACCTCATTGTATATACCGAGGGCCGTAGTAGCCAACGACGCGAATATAAGGCGCAGGGCAACGGACAGTTGCTCGAGGGAAAGGTGATGGTGCTGGTGAACGAATATTCAGCATCGGCAGCCGAGATTGTGACAGGCGCACTGCAAGATCAAGACCGCGCACAGGTGGTGGGCCGACGCTCGTTTGGCAAGGGCCTGGTGCAACGCCCCATCGAGTTTAAAGACGGATCGATGATACGTCTTACCATCGCCCACTATTACACACCCACAGGTCGCTGCATACAGAAACCTTACACCAAGGGCGACAAGGCCGACTATGCCATGGACATTGAGAAACGCTTTAAGCATGGCGAGCTGTATAGCGCTGACAGTATTCACTTTGCCGACTCGCTGCGCTATTACACCATACGCCAGCATCGCACCGTGTATGGCGGCGGTGGCATCATGCCCGACTACTTTGTGCCGCTCGACACCACTCAGTACACACCGCTGCATCGACAGTTGGCAGCCAAGAGCTTCATCATCAACGCTTCGTTACGATACATCGACAGTCATCGTAAGGAGTTGAAGAAGAAATACAGCTCGTTTGAACAGTTTAAATCATCGTTTGAGGTGCCCAAAAAGGTAATCTACGGCATCTTTGAAGAAGCCGCAAAAGAAAAGGTTACGCCGAAAGACGATGCTGAACGCGAACGCACACTGCCACAACTGCGCCTACAACTGAAGGCACTGGTGGCGCGTGACCTATGGGACATGAGCCAATATTTTGCTATCATCAACGAAAGCAACCACGTGGTGCAAAAAGCGATCACGCTGATGACGGGCGAGGTGGCCAAATAAACAGCTGGACAGACAACCGAACAAAGGATGAACAAAGCTGAAACAAGCTTTTTTCATCACTGAAATGAAAAAATAATCACATATATTTGTTTGCGTGCAGAAATATTCGTAACTTTGCACCATTCAGTGGAATGAGGGGCTCCGAGAGCTCCTCATTTTTTAATTGTTCACAGTTACACATGGCGTGTGGCGATATGAAAAACAAGATGATGAAAAGCTGACAACACGCCCCAAACAAAATGTATGATAGATAAAAACATCGTTAAAGAGATTGTTGAAACGTGGCTCGAAGACAAGGAATACTTCCTCGTAGATATCGAGATTAGCGCCGACGACAGAATTGTTGTGGAAATTGACCACGCCGACGGAGTATGGATTGAAGACTGTGTAGCGCTCAGCCGCTACATAGAAGAACACCTCAGCCGAGACGAAGAAGACTATGAGCTGGAGGTAGGCTCGGCCGGACTGGGACAGCCCTTCAAGGTGCCACAGCAATACGTATGCTTCGTAGGCAAAGACGTTGAGGTACTGGATGCCGACGGCAAGAAATATAAAGGCTTGCTGAAAAGCGTTGATGGCAACAACTTTACCGTCACCACACAAGAAAAGGTGAAGGTAGAAGGCAAAAAACGCCCACAACTAATGGATGTAGACCATACATTCGATATGAACAAAGTGAAATATACAAAATATCTAATCAGTTTCAAATAAAGCTATGGCAGCATTAAAGAAAGACGATACAGTAAGCATGTTCGACTCGTTCAAAGAGTTTAAGGAGACAAAGAACATTGACCGCACCACACTGGTGAGCGTGCTCGAAGAAAGTTTCCGTAATGTGCTCGCAAAGATATTTGGCAGTGACGAAAACTTCGACGTTATTGTCAACCCCGACAAGGGCGACTTCGAGATTTATCGTAACCGCGTGGTAGTGGCCAACGGCGAGGTGCAGGACGAGAACAAAGAAATCTCGCTCACCGAAGCACAGAAAATTGAGCCCGACTATGAGGTAGGCGAAGACGTGTCAGAGCCCGTTGACTTCACCAAGTTCGGACGCCGCGCCATCCTCAACCTTCGCCAAACATTGGCTTCAAAGGTGCTGGAGCTGGAACACGACTCGCTGTACAACAAATATAAAGACCGCATCGGACAGGTTATCGCTGGTGAGGTGTACCAGGTATGGAAGCGCGAGGTGCTCGTGGTAGACGACGAGAACAACGAGCTCATCCTGCCCAAGTCAGAACAAATTCCTAACGACGTGTACCACAAAGGCGAAACCGTGCGTGCCGTCATCGAGCGTGTTGACAACGACAACAACAACCCCAAAATTATTCTTTCGCGCACCAGCCCCGCCTTCCTGCAACGTCTGCTCGAAGCTGAGGTGCCCGAGATTAACGACGGCATCATACAGATTAAACGCATCGCACGTATGCCGGGCGAGCGCGCTAAGATTGCTGTAGAAACCTTCGACGACCGCATCGACCCCGTAGGCGCTTGCGTAGGCGTAAAGGGTAGCCGTGTGCATGGCATCGTTCGCGAACTGGGCGGCGAGAACATCGACGTTATCAACTGGACAGCCAACACCAAGCTGTTCATCCAGCGCGCACTGAGCCCCGCTAAGATTTCAAGCATCAACATCGACGATGAGAACCACAAGGCAGAGGTGTTCCTCAAGCCCGAAGAGGTAAGCCTCGCCATCGGACGTGGCGGCTTGAACATCAAACTGGCATCAATGCTGACCGAATACACCATCGACGTGTTCCGCGAGGTAAGCGATGCTGAAGCCGAGGAAGATATCTATCTCGACGAGTTCTCTGACGAAATCGATCAGTGGGTTATCGACTCAATCAAGCGCATCGGTCTCGACACCGCTAAGGCAGTGCTCAACGCACCGCGCGAAATGCTGGTAGAAAAAGCCGACCTGGAGGAAGAAACCGTTGACCAAGTGCTCAACGTGCTCCGCGCCGAGTTTGAGAACTAACAGTATACCACAAAACATTACAGCACTGCATCCGCACAAGGTGGGGGTGTAGGCACTAAACCCCTAAAAAAGAATAGTAAAGATACAGAATGAGCATCAGGTTAAACAAAGCATTAAGTGAATTAAACATAGGACTTCAAACGGCAGTTGAATTCCTCGAAAAGAGAAGTGAGCTGGGCGAGGTAAAGCCCGAACTGAGCTTCAAGCTCAGCGACAAGCAGTACACAGCACTGGTTGAAGCCTTCAAACAAGATAAGGAAGTGCGCACACAGGCTGAAAAGTTGCTGCAGAAAAAGCCCAAAGAGAAGAAGCGCACTGCCGAGCAAGGCAACGACAACGCTGCCGAACGCCCCGTGCGCACACCCCAGCAGTATAAGCCGCTGGGAAAGATCGACCTTGACAGCATAGGCAAGAAGCCCGCAAACAAGGGAGCCGTTGCTCAGAATGTCAACAATAAACCTAAGGCTCAGACTGCTGCCGTGAGTCAGGAGCCCGCAAAAGTGAATAACGCCGCTGCCGAAAAGCCAGCCGTAAAGGAGGCCAGCAAGCCCGCCGAAGCACCGAAAAAGGTAGAGAAAGTGGTGGCTACAGCTAAGCCAGCCGAGGAAGTGAAAGTGGCAGAGAAGCCCATTACTGCTCAGAAGGCCGCCGAACCCACTGCACCTAAAGCTACACCTAAAGCTGCCGAGACACCCGCGCTCACCGCTGAGCAGAAGTCGGCCGACCAGCGCACACCGCTGGAGCAGAAACATCTGGCACAGCAGCAGAAGAGCGACGACATCTTCACCACCAAGAGCGAGAAGAAAATGCTGAACGCTCCCAAGGTGAACGTGTTAGGAAAGATTGACCTTGCCACACTGAACCAGAGCACTCGTCCCAAGAAGAAGTCGAAGGAAGAGAAGCGCAAGGAACGTGAGGAGAAAGCACAGCAGCAGCGCGACGGAAAGAAGAAGCGCGAGCGCATTAACAAGGTGCGTGTCGACATCAACGCTGCCGCTAACCAGCAAGGCAACAACCGTGGTGGCAACAACAACGGCGGTGGCAATAGCGCCGGAGGCAATGGTGGTGCTGGCAACGGAAAGAAAAAGAAAAACCGCAATCGCGCTCCGAAGCCCGTTGAGGTAAGCGATGAGGACGTAGCACGTCAGGTAAAAGAAACGCTGGCACGCCTCACCAACAAACAAAACCAAAACAAGAAGGGAGCCAAATACCGCAAGGAAAAACGCGAGGCGGTTCAGGAGAAGCTGAACGAAGAGCGTCGCGAAGAGAAGAAGGAGAGCAAGATACTGAAGCTTACCGAGTTTGTAACGGTGAGCGAGCTGGCTACCATGATGAACATCAGCGTAAACCAGGTTATCGGAACCCTGATGAGCGTAGGTATCATGGTGTCTATCAACCAGCGTCTTGACGCCGAAACCATCAACCTTGTGGCCGAAGAGTTTGGCTTCAAGACCGAATATGTAAGTGCCGAAGTGCAAGAGGCTATCACCGAAGAGGCCGACGACGAGAACGATCTCACACATCGCGCGCCCATCGTTACTGTGATGGGACACGTTGACCACGGTAAGACGTCACTGCTCGACTACATCCGTAAGACCAACGTCATTGCGGGCGAGGCAGGCGGTATCACACAGCACATTGGTGCCTATAACGTGAAACTGGAAGACGGACGCCGCATCACCTTCCTCGACACTCCTGGTCACGAGGCATTTACCGCCATGCGTGCCCGTGGTGCTCAGGTTACCGATATCGCCATCATCATTGTGGCTGCCGACGATGCCGTGATGCCTACCACCAAGGAGGCCATCGCTCATGCACAGGCCGCCAACGTGCCTATGGTGTTCGCCATCAACAAGATTGATAAGCCAGGCGCTAACCCCGACCGTGTGCGCGAAGAGCTGGCGGCCATGAACCTCTTGGTAGAGGAATGGGGCGGTAAGTATCAGTGCCAAGAAATCAGTGCTAAGAAGGGCATCGGCATCAAGGAACTGCTTGAGAAGGTGCTGCTCGAGGCCGAGATGCTCGATCTGAAGGCAAACCCCAACCGCAAGGCAACAGGCTCTATCATCGAGTCGTCGCTCGACAAGGGTCGTGGTTACGTTTCTACCGTGCTCGTATCAAACGGCACACTGCGCGTTGGCGACAACGTGATTGCTGGTACCAGCTGGGGTCGTATCAAGGCTATGTTCAACGAGCGTAACGCACGTATCGAGAAGGCCGGACCCGCCGAGCCCGCCATCATCTTGGGCTTGAACGGTGCTCCTACCGCTGGCGACAGCTTCCACGTGCTGGAGACCGAGCAAGAGGCACGCGACATTGCTAACAAGCGTTTGCAGCTGCAGCGCGAGCAGAGCCTGCGCACACAGAAACGTCTTACACTGTCAGATATCAGCCACCGCATCGCCCTCGGATCATTCAAGGAGCTGAACATCATCGTCAAGGGCGATACCGACGGTTCTGTAGAGGCATTGAGCGACTCGTTCATCAAGCTGTCGACCGAGAAGATTAAGGTTAACGTTATCTTCAAGGCCGTAGGTCAGATCTCAGAGAGCGACGTTACACTGGCCGACGCTTCTGACGCTATCATCGTAGGCTTCCAGGTACGTCCTTCAGCAGCCGCACGTAAGCAGGCCGACCAGGCTGGCGTTGAAATCAATACCTACTCGGTTATCTACGACGCCATCGACGACGTAACCTCGGCTATGGAGGGTATGCTCGACAAGGTGAAGAAGGAGGTTATCACCGGACAGGTAGAGGTGCGCGAGGTTTACAAGATATCAAAGGTGGGCACCGTGGCTGGATGTATGGTTACAGAGGGCAAGGTGCACCGCGCCGACCGTGCTCGTGTGGTACGCGACGGCATCGTGGTTCACACCGCCGACATCGCTGCACTGAAACGTTATAAGGATGACGTGAAAGAGGTGGCCACCAACTTTGAGTGTGGTATCTCGCTCGTCAATTTCAACGACATCCAGGTGGGCGACGTGCTTGAAACCTTCACCGAGATTGAGGTTAAGCAGACGCTGTAAGAAACAAGAAATTAAAAGCGAAACATAAAAAAAAGTCCATACTCAGTGGTTGTCACCGAGTATGGACTTTATTTATAAAGTTATGACAAGTAATAACACTCTGAACACCCACACAAAAGTAAAAGGGCGCTTTGCCCCCTCGCCCACAGGACGTATGCACCTGGGCAACGTGTTCAGCGCCTTGCTGTCGTGGCTATCAGCAAAGGCAAAGGGCGGCACATGGCTGCTGCGCATTGAAGACATCGACCCGCAACGCTCGCATCAAGAATATGCCGACATGCTGATGGACGACCTCACATGGCTGGGACTCGGCTGGGACGAAGGGCCCTACTATCAAAGCCAGCGCACCGACATCTATCAGCAATGTCTCGATGCCTTGAGCCAGAAGGGGCTCACCTATCCTTGCTATTGCACACGCGCCGACATCTTGGCCACACAAGCGCCACACGAAAGCGATGGCCGCGTGGTATATAAAGGCACCTGCCGACATCTTTCTCCTGAACAAAGAACAGGGCCTGCCGCCATACGTATGATGGTGCCCGACGAGGGTAAAGGGCTCGTCACCTTCACCGATGGGCATTATGGTACACACAGCGTCGACCTTACCACGCAGTGTGGCGATTTCATCGTGCGACGCAAAGACGGGGCTTGGGCTTACCAGCTGGCCGTAGTGGCCGACGATGCGCTGATGGGCATTAACGAGGTGGTGCGAGGGCGCGACCTCTTGCTGTCATCACCACAGCAGATATACCTTGCACAGCAGTTGGGCTTCACCCCACCCCATTTTACACATCTGCCACTGTTGTGCAACACCGCTGGACAGCGACTGTCAAAGCGCGACCAAAGTCTGGATATGGCAGCATTGCGCCAACGTTTTTCGCCCAACGCCATCATCGGACTCTTGGCACATGCCGCAGGGCTTCAGCCTACACCCGACCCTATCAGCGCTCACGACCTCATTGCCACCTTCAGTTGGGATAAGATTGGCACCGCCGACATCATCATCAACACCCACGACATAAGCCACCCACAAGTGTGCCAAACTACGCATCAATCAGCAGGTTAAGGGTTACACACGCTGACATTACAAGCAGCTAAGGCAACACAAGAGAAGGCTGCGCCCCATCAAGAAACAAAAAATGTGTAAAACGTTCGAATAATCAATGCTTATTTCGTAATTTTGCATTTTAAAGTTGGGCGTAAGGGTTCAATCCCCAAAATAAGCAAAACAAACCGTTAACGCCCCTACAACATCAAGCAAAACATGGAACAGAAAGAGATAAAAAATGCCTATGTGCGCCAGGTAGCCGAACAGAAATATGAATACGGCTTTACCACCGACGTGCATACCGACATCATTGAGAAAGGTCTTAACGAGGAGGTGGTGCGCCTCATCTCGCAAAAGAAGGGCGAGCCCGACTGGATGCTCGAGTTCCGCCTGAAGGCCTTCCGCCACTGGCAGACGATGGCGCAACCCACATGGGGACATGTGCATTTGCCCGACATCGACTATCAGGCCATCAGCTATTATGCCGACCCACTGGCAAAAAAGAAGAACGAGAAAAAAGAGATTGACCCCGAACTGATGAAGACCTTCGACAAGCTGGGTATTCCTCTTGAAGAGCGTCTGGCGCTGAGCGGCGTGGCCGTGGATGCCATCATGGACTCGGTTTCTGTCAAGACCACCTTCAAAGACAAGCTGGCCGAGAAAGGCATCATCTTTAGCTCTATCGGCGAAGCCATACAGCAACACCCCGACCTGGTGCGACAATATCTCGGCACCGTGGTCCCCTACCGCGACAACTTCTTCGCAGCTCTAAACAGTGCCGTCTTCTCTGACGGATCATTCGTTTACATTCCTAAGGGCGTGCGCTGCCCCATGGAGCTCAGCTCTTATTTCCGCATCAACGCACAAAACACAGGTCAGTTTGAGCGCACCCTCATCATTGCCGACGACGATGCCTACGTAAGCTATCTTGAAGGCTGCACAGCACCTATGCGCGACGAGAACCAGCTGCATGCCGCCATCGTCGAGATTATTGTAAACGATAATGCCGAGGTAAAATATTCTACCGTGCAAAACTGGTATCCAGGCGACGAGAATGGCAAGGGTGGCGTGTTCAACCTTGTAACGAAACGTGGCGACCTGCGTGGCGTCAACTCGAAACTGTCGTGGACACAGGTAGAAACGGGTTCGGCCATCACATGGAAATATCCCTCATGCGTGCTGCGTGGCGATGGCTCACAAGCCGAATTCTATTCGGTGGCCGTTACTAACCACTATCAAGAGGCCGACACGGGCACGAAGATGATACACATGGGAAAGAACACCAAGTCGACCATCATCTCAAAAGGTATCTCGGCAGGACACAGCCAGAACTCGTACCGCGGACTGGTGCGCGCCACCAGCAAGGCCGACAACGCCCGCAACTACTCATCGTGCGATTCGCTGCTGCTGGGTTCCGACTGTGGCGCTCACACCTTCCCCTACATGGACATTCACAACGACAGTGCGGTGGTGGAGCATGAGGCCACAACATCAAAGATCAGCGAAGACCAGCTCTTCTACTGCAACCAGCGTGGCATCCCCACCGAGCAGGCCGTGGGCCTCATCGTGAACGGCTACGCCAAGGAGGTGCTCAACAAGTTGCCTATGGAGTTTGCCGTCGAGGCACAGAAGCTTCTTAGCGTGTCGCTTGAAGGAACAGTGGGATAGTATTCTTTGGGTTTTGAGTTTTAAATTTTGAAGAAAAGTGTTTCGCAAAACAATAATATCGGCTGTTCTTGCAGCTCTTTCAGCTTTTCCGTTTAGCACGCTGACTGCTGCCAATGTCAATGCTGCCGCTAACGTTGCTGCCAATGCCGCCAATGATGATGACGACGACATGCCGCGCCGCTGGGCAGTAATAACGGGCATGAACCTTTCTTGTCCTACGACAGCGAACATAGACCATAATGCAGCGCATGACGAGAGAGCGGCTTCGTTCGCAAACCCGTTGGGCAACATCATGTTGGAGTATTATCTTCCCAACGACCACTTTTCGGTGGTGGGAGGCTATAACGCCGAGTCGCTCCAATGGTTCAGCGGCGACGTGTCGGCAACGTTGCGCAATATCGTGCTGGGCGCACGCTATTATCCGTTGTCCAACGGTTGCGCTATACAGCCTTACACCGCCCTTGTGACCTACACCAATGTAGGGACGCAGAACGAGACGGGCTACATGGAGGCCAGCTCTTCGGGCATGGGAACAAGCTATAGCCATGAGCGCCACTACTCTATAAGTTATCCGCGCTTTAGCGTGGCACCAGTCATTGGTCTCGACTGCTACCTGTTCTCGTCGCTCGCCCTTGAGTTTCAATACGGCTTCCCGCTCGCCATCAATGGCAAGACAAGCGTAAGCACAACATACAACGGACAGCCCGAGACCTACGACATGCGTTCCAACATGCACCGCCATAACATACAGATTGGACTGAAGCTTACGTTCCCGTTCAGATTCACATCTGACGACGGCAACACGCTCTACAAGTTTATAGCGACAGCGCTCGGACTCTATTCCCCCGATGATGAGCCTAAAAAGGAAACGAAGAAAGAACATCAGAAGGCAAGATTGAAGCGTGTGCTCGATGCTTATTGATAAAGCAATGACAGCCAGCGGCCACAAAAGAAAACAGAATAATAAAAAAGATAAAAACAAAAACGCTAAATATGTTAGAAGTAAAGAACCTCCACGCCAAGATTGGCGATAAGGAAATACTACGAGGCATCAACCTCACGATAAATGATGGCGAGATACACGCCATTATGGGTCCGAACGGTTCGGGCAAGTCGACACTGAGCGCCGTGCTCACTGGCAACCCTCTGTATGAGGTAACCGAGGGCGAAGCCATCTTCAACGGCAAGAACCTGCTTGAGATGAAACCCGAAGAGCGCGCCAACGAAGGTCTGTTCCTCTCATTCCAATATCCTGTTGAGATACCTGGCGTGTCGATGACCAACTTCCTTAAAGCAGCCGTAAACGAGAAGCGCAAATATCAGGGTCTGCCCGAACTGAAGGCCGCCGAGTTCATCAAACTCATGAACGAAAAGCGTAAGGTGGTAGAGCTCGACAGCAAGTTTACCCGCCGTTCAGTAAACGAAGGTTTCTCAGGTGGCGAGAAGAAGCGTAACGAAATTTTCCAGATGGCCATGCTCGAGCCCAAACTCTCTATCCTCGACGAGACCGACTCGGGCCTCGACGTTGATGCTATGCGCATCGTGGCCGATGGCGTAAACAAAATGCACACACCCGAGACATCGGCCATCGTTATCACCCACTACGAGCGCTTGCTCGACATGATCAAGCCCAACGTGGTGCACGTGCTCTACAAAGGTCGCATTGTGAAGACCGCTGGCCCCGAACTGGCAAAAGAGATTGAGGCCCGCGGATACGACTGGATAAAGGCCGAAGTGGGAGAATAGCTTTGAATGATTTCTCATCATAACAATCATTCAAAACTTAAAAACACAATATTCAAAAGTCACGATAATGAACAGCGAACAACAATATATCGACCTCTACACCCAGTGTCGCGAGGCATTGTGCCAGCATAGCGCCGAGCCTATGAACGCACTGCGCGACGAGGCTTTTGCACACTTCAAACGGCAAGGGTTTCCCACACGCAAGGTAGAGCGATACAAATATACCGACATGGCCGAGCTGTTTAAGCCCAATTATGGCTTAAACATCAACCGCCTTAACATTCCGGTCGACCCCTACGAAGCTTTCCGTTGCGATGTGCCCAACCTTAGCACATCGCTCTATTTCATGGTCAACGATACCTTCTACCATCAGGCGTTGCCCAAGGCGCAGTTGCCCGAAGGCGTAGTGATCGACTCGCTCTGCTCCTTTGCTACCACTCACCCCGAGGTGGTAAGCCAGTATTACGGCAAATTGGCCGACAGCGCCACCGACAGCATCACCGCTCTTAACACCATGTTGGCACAAGACGGTCTGGTGGTGTATGTACCCCGCAACGTGAAGATTGACCGCGCCATACAGGTTATCAACATCTTGCGTGCCGACGTAGAACTAATGATTAACCGCCGTGTGCTCATCATCATGGAGCCAGGCAGCGAAGCCAAATTCTTGTTCTGCGACCATGCTGCCGACGATCGTCGCTTCCTCACCACACAGGTGATAGAAGCTTTCGTGGCCGACAACGCCTCGCTCGACCTCTACTGCTTGGAAGAAACCCACTATAAAAACACTCGCGTGAGCAACGTATATATTGAAGAGCAGGCCAACGCCCGCGTCAACCACAACGTTATCACACTGCATAACGGCGTTACGCGCAACCGTCTCGACCTCATCTTGAAGGGCGAAGGTGCCGAGTGCTGGTGCAACGGATGTGTGGTGGCCGACAAAGAGCAACACGTTGATAACAACACGCTCATCGACCATCAGGTGTCGCACTGCACCTCGCACGAGCTCTACAAGTATGTACTCAACGACCAATCCACAGGCGCCTTTGCCGGCCGCGTGCTGGTGCGCCACGGAGCACAGAAAACCATCAGCGAAGAGCGCAACCAAAACTTGTGCGCCACCCGCGAGGCCCGCATGTACACACAGCCCATGCTCGAGATTTATGCCGACGATGTGAAGTGCTCACACGGCTCTACCGTAGGCCAGCTCAACGATGCCGCCCTCTTCTATATGCGCCAACGTGGCATCAGCGAGAAAGAGGCCAAACTTCTCCTTGAGTTTGCTTTCGTCAACGAGGTTATCGACCAGATAAAACTCGAACCGCTTCGCGACCGCCTACACCACCTTGTTGAAAAACGCTTCCGTGGCGAACTAAGCAAGTGTGAAGGCTGCAAGCTGTGCAAATAAAGTGAATAGTGAAAAGTAAATAGTGAAAGATGTATAACATACAACAGGTAAGAGACGATTTCCCCATTCTCGCGCGCACCGTCTACGATAAGCCGCTGGTTTATCTTGACAATGCTGCCACCACACAGAAGCCCCTCTGTGTGCTCGACGCCATGCGCGACGAATATCTTAATGTCAACGCCAACGTGCATCGCGGCGTACATTACCTCTCGCAGCAGGCCACCGACCTGCACGAGGCGGCTCGCGAAACTGTAAGGCAGTTTATCAACGCCCCGAAGACCGAAGAAATAATCTTCACACGTGGCACCACCGAAAGCATCAACCTCGTGGTGTCGTCATACGTCGACGCCTTCATGCACGAGGGCGACGAGGTCATCGTCAGCGTCATGGAGCACCACAGCAACATTGTGCCCTGGCAGCTACAGGCCGCACGCAAAGGCATCGCTCTACGCGTCATACCCATGACCGATACAGGCGCCCTCGATATGCAAGCCTTTGAACAACTGTTCAACGAGCGCACACGCTTCGTAAGCGTTGCACATGTAAGCAATGTGCTGGGCACCGTAAATCCTGTGAAAGACATCTGTCGCATAGCGCACAGCCACGGTGTGCCCGTATTGGTAGACGGCGCACAGTCTACCCCTCACTTCAAGGTTGACGTGCAAGACATCGACTGCGACTTCTTTGCCTTCAGCGGCCACAAAATATATGGCCCCACAGGTGTGGGCGTGCTCTATGGCAAAGAAGCCTGGCTCGACCGTCTGCCGCCCTATCAGGGTGGTGGCGAAATGATAGAGAGCGTAACCTTCGAGCGCACCGTGTTTGAGAAGTTGCCCTTCAAATTTGAAGCAGGCACCCCCGACTATGTTGCCACACACGGCTTGGCCACCGCCTTAAAATATGTGTCAAGTCTGAGCATGGACAACATCGCAGCCCACGAGCGCGAGCTCACCACCTACTGTATGGAGCAAATGCGCACCATACCTGGCATGCGCCTCTTTGGCGACACGCCCCAGAAAGATGCTGTGGTGTCGTTCCTCGTAGGCGATATTCACCACCTCGACATGGGCACACTGCTCGACCGTCTCGGCATTGCCGTGCGCACAGGTCATCATTGCGCACAGCCCCTTATGGAGCGTCTTGGCATACAAGGCACCGTGCGCGCATCGTTTGCCCTCTACAACACCAAAGACGAGATTGATGCTCTAGTTAACGGCATACGACGCGTAAGCACCATGTTCTAAACATTGAGCACCATTCTTTAAACATTGAACAGCATTCTTTAAACATTGAACAGCCTGTTCTAAAGGCAAACAGGCTGTTCAATACCCACACCCCACCCTTCTTCACAATGCTTTCTTGCAGGCAACTATGGCTTTCCATAGCCAGAGGGCACCCACGGCACGAAACGCCCACGGAGCCTCGGCCGGCAAGAAGGTAAAGAAGAACGCCGCTTGTGCATTAACAAGCAGCCATGTCTGACGCATCGACAGCTCACGGTCGAGCGCCTTACTATAATATCTACGGAGCCAATCAACACCATTTCTTACATTCTTCAGCACACCATTGGCAGCAAGAGCCAAAGCACGTGTAGCAATACCAGCAAAAGCAGTGAATGTCGTCATTGAGCGATGTTCGCAAGCCAGAGTCATATCCTTTTCCATATATGTATATCTTTTAGGTTATACGTTTATTTTCTTTTCTCGCTGCAAACTTACCCCAAAAGGTGGAAACAACACTTCCTTTCTCAAAAACTTTTGTTAAAGATTATTATAGGAAGGCATCAAAGGCACCTCTTATCACCAAACGCAAGGTATAAAAAGCATCATTTTTATCTTCTATAAAAGATAAAAACACAAAAACGCACCGTTTTGTTCGTTATAAAAGATAAAAGTTGTATATTTGTAGAAAATTTCTTTTATAAAAGACAAAAGTCTATGGAAGCAATCAACAGACAAAACTATATGGACAAGATTGAAAGATATCTTGGCAAAGAAACCATTATTGTGCTTGTGGGACAACGTCGTGTGGGCAAAAGCTACATCATGAAAATGGTACGCGAGAAGAAAATGAAGGATGCTGGCAACAACGTAATCTATATTGACAAGGAAAAGCGAGAGTTTGACAACATCCAAACTTATCAAGACCTTAACAAATATATTGACGAGCATTTCGCTGTCGACAAGCACAACTTTATTCTTATTGACGAGGTACAAGACATCAAAGAGTTTGAGCGCTCTGTGCGAAGCTTCCGCACAGAACCCCACACCGACATCATCATCACAGGCAGCAACGCCCGCATGCTGAGCAATGAGTTGAGCACGTTGATAGGTGGCAGATATAAAGAAATATACATTCAATCGCTCAGTTACAACGAGTTTTTAGAGTTTCACCAGTTGACAGACAGCGACGAGGCGCTCGCCCGTTACATACAGTATGGTGGGCTTCCTGGACTGGCAAAGATTGGTATAGACGAAGACGACGCTCGCGAATATCAGATGGACATCTACCACACGGTGCTCTTGAAAGATGTTATCTTGCGCAACAAGATACGCAACGTGCCGTTCTTAGAAAACCTGGTGCGCTTTCTCGCCGACAACACGGGCAAGCTGATCTCTGCCAACAGCATCGCAAAATTCATGAAGTCGCAAGGAGAAGCCATCACATCATCGGCCATTATCAACTACATCTCCTTTCTCTGCGAAGCCTATATCCTACACAAAGTGAGCAGATACGACATTCATGGCAAACGCATATTCGAGACCAACGACAAGTTCTATTTCGAAGACAGCGGCATAAGAAATGCCATCGCTGGTGGCACACGCGAGGGAGATGTGGAGAAGGTGATAGAAAACATCATCTACCTACATCTGCGTAGGTTAGGCTATCAAGTGTTTGTAGGACAGCTACAGGCTGCCGAGATTGATTTTGTCGGCACCAAGCCCGACGGTCAACGCATCTATGTGCAGGCTTCTTACATCATTGCCGACGAGACCACACGCGAGAGAGAGTTTGGCAATCTTAGAGCCATCAAAGACAACTATCCCAAGTATGTCATCTCCATGACCCCCTTGCTCACCCGCAACGACGACAATGGCATCACCCACCTTCACCTGCGCCATTTCTTGCACGATGGGCTGTAGCGGGTTATAAAGGCATCCGCCCCTTTCATCCAATATCGCATAAACAAATACCGGAAAGTGTGTGAAATTAAAAATCCCAGCCAAGCAATAGCAACTTGACTGGGATGTTTTATTCATATAATAGCCATTTATTAAACTCAATCGCTATTATTTCAATATTTTATTATTTTCTTTTCACAGAAATTTTTAACACGCGACCATCTTCTGTCTTCACAATGTTAATTCCGTTGACAGGCTGACTTATTTCTCGGCCAGTAATATCATAACGCTTTACAACTTTTTGAGGAGCATCATCGTTTATGCCTTCAATTCCTGTTGTTGCATTTATTATGCACGTTGCCATAAAGTCGCCATTTACCGAAACAGCAGAAATAACGGCGGTGCCGAAGCCCGTGCAAACAACTTTTCCTTTGCTTACAATAGCCACCTTTGTGTCTGATGATTCCCAAGTGACATTTTTGTTGCTTGCATCTTCTGGCAATATTGAAGCATTTAGGAATGTAGTCTCTCCTATTTTTGAGAATGAAATATTATCTTTATCCAGTTTTATTCCTGTTACAGGGATTTTTTCTTCTAAGATGGTAGCGTTGGACCATGGCAACTGATTTTTATAAGCCTCAACACAGCCTTTGGGTACATAAACCGTTGCAGTGGTTAACAAGTCTTTGCTGTCAATTTTAATGGGTGTTCTACTTGGCGCATGAATTATTAAATTCTTCGCTGTCAATGCTCCTCCCCATGAATGAAGGTTTGAGTATTTATCGATATATTGAAGGTTTATTTCCTTCAATTTATTGTTTAAAAATATTGTTGTACCATTCTTTAAATGGAATGCATTTACATTCCATATAGACAAATCCTGTGAAAAAGTAAGGGTATCAATATCAAGAACACCAGTGTCATAATATTTAGAGATACATCTGTTTCCAAAATAATCTATGTTCTCAACGTTTACTTTTACGGTGTCTCTAAAAAACGGATTAAACGTTTCCGTTTCTAGCTCTTTTATTGTAGAAGGTAAATGAACATTTCTTGCTTGAATTCCATAACCAGATGGGTAGCCTATAAAAGTAGAAACTCCTTCTCTTATTTCCAGATATTTTTCTGCTTGATATACATCTACTAATCTTAATCCTTTTAAATCTCCACCTATAATCAATGTGTCAATGGGGTTGCAAAAAAAATTTGTATATCTGCCAGTTTCGATTTTTTTTATAGATTTAGGCAAAGATAAATATTTCAATTTTCCACGAAACATACCGCCACCGATAGTGTTGTCTTCATCTATTGTGTAAGAATGGTCATTCCAATCAATGTAATACGCATCCCCGCCAGCAATAATATTGGCATCAGACAAGTCTAGATGCGAAAGTTGTCTGTTATTCATCAATTCTCTAATAAACTTAACATCAGTACCGTTTATGTATCCCGTAACTGTAAGATTCTGTACACTTGCTTGATCTTTAAACGGGATCTTGCTTGATAACCAACCAGGATATTGGTTGTCAACCTCCAATGTTGTGTTTTGGGCAAACATTGTTGCCAAGTTGGTGCAGATCAGAAGCACCAACATACTTAAAAATTTGTTCATAGCTTCACTATTTTTATGTCATCTTTTTCTATCTTCTGCTTTAATGCGATACCAACCATCAACTTCTTCAATAACCTTTGCAGCCAACAAATCATTGCATATTTGCATACCTTCAGGCATGTTATGATCATTGATGAATTCATGAATCTGGTCTCTTGTTACAGGACCTAAATTTTGAATAAATCTCTCTACTTTGTAATAGTTTGAGAGTTTTGAAAAATCTGTTTCCATAATCTATTACATTTTAAAAGTTACACTTATAATCTTCTAAAATGCGAATGCCACGGTTTTTCTTTTACCTACGGATACAACACGTGGACGAAACCTGTCCACATTGCAGCCGTAGGAAAAGCTGAGAAAGACGACAAGTAACGTCCACGATATCGTGAACGCTCGCTATAAATCGTTCTTTCAATGCTTGTTTTGAAATTTCCTACGTTCCAATGTGCATGACCGAATAGCAAACGCTAATATATTCTCCACAAAAATGGAGGCCGACATCCGCTGACATCATTCTCCTCTGCAAATTTAATAAATTATTTTTTACATATACACGTTTAGGTAAATATTATTAATATTTTTATTACACATTGATGCAGCGCGATGATTTTTGGTGCGAAAAAATTGGGCGTACTACGTTAACCATGAGCGAGAAGCGAAAATGGCACCCCGCCTCGCGCCGACACAAAACGGCAATCGAGTAGGAGGTAAACACTAATCATAGGTGTTTATCTCCTATTTTCGTGT
>ENA-ORSO01000647-ORSO01000647.1-human-gut-metagenome-genome-assembly--contig:-NODE-647-length-27724-cov-21.414905_pt1 | contig 27724 bp, 20 predicted proteins | sample MGYA00241902_ERZ509168 | MGnify/ENA primary metagenome ERZ509168 (study PRJEB26280, sample SAMEA2338806) | human gut metagenome | biome: human gut; feature: human-associated habitat; material: faeces... | reverse complement strand
AAAGGTAACAAGCATAATGATTAAAAAAAAGGCTGCATCGCGGATACGCTTACGACTATGTGTATAGTCTCTTTCGTGACAGCGATGGCGGCCTATGGATAGGCTGCTTAGATGGCGACCTGGTACACCTATCGCCCACCAGCGGCAAGCACGCTGCTACCCATAAGGCCACGACATATCTGCCCATCAAAGAGGTGCAAGCCATTACCGAGTCGACCGACAAGCGGCATATTGCTGTGGGCACCACCCATTGTTGCTATCTTATTGACAAATATACCCATCAGGTTAGTAGGTTTTTCTATCCCACACCGCATCAAGAGCCCGACATCAACTATTTTGTTAATGCCCTTGTTTTTCAAGATGCACAAAACATCTGGATTGCTACCGATGGTGGCGGACTGTATCTGTATGACATGCGCCACCATAAGGTAACAAACTATAACACCACCCAACAATTGCCCTCAAACACGGTGTATGCCCTTACCAAAACCCCCGACGGCAAGCTGTGGATGAGCACCGACAAAGGGCTGGCCTTTCTGCAGAACGGAAAGGTAATAAACCTAAACTTCTTCAACGGACTGGAGTGCGAATATAAGCGCATGGCCGTAACACATGCTAAAGACGGTAGCCTAATCTTTGGCAGCAGCAACGGCGCCGTTATCCTGTCGCCACAATTTGCGAAAGGGTTAGACTATCATGCCCCCTTGCGTCTGACCGAGATTAAAGTTGAAGGCATAAACCTAACCGAGGCACAAGAGCGAGAAGCCTGGAACGCCCACCTGTTTGAGATGTTGCAAGCCGGAAAGGTGCACCTAAGCCACAACGAAAACACACTGGTGGTAAGCTTTGAAAGCATCAACTATCAGTATCAACACGACATACAATATCAGTATTTTCTGGAAGGCTTCGACCACCAGTGGAGCCAGCCTTCGGACATGCAGCAAGCACGTTTCGCCAACTTGCCTCCTGGCCATTACACACTGCACGTAAAGGCTATAGGCCGAAGCAGTGGGCGTGTGCTCGACGAGGCATCCATCAACATCATTATTGCCCAGCCCTGGTGGAACACCTGGTGGGCATGGGCCTTCTACCTCATCATCTTAGGCTCGATAGCCTATTTAGGGTGGAATTATTATAAAGAGCGGTTGCAGCGCAAATATTATGACGAGAAGATAAACTTCTTTGTAAACACCGCGCACAACATACGCACCCCCTTGAGTCTGGTGCTCACGCCCCTTGCCGACCTGGCCAAAGACCACACCCTAACGGCCCAGAGTCGCGACTATCTGGAGATGGCTCAGCGCAACGGAAACAACCTGTTGCGCATGGTTTCTGAACTGCTCGACTTTCAGAAGATAGATCACAGCAAACGAAAAGTGCATCAGCAACAGGTAAACGTTCATATCTTCTTGCGCACACTGATAGATAAGTTTGCCACGATGGCTCAAGAGAAGCAGGTGCAACTGCAGCTATTGTCATGCCCACAGGTAATGATAACCTCAAACCTGTCGATGCTCGACTTGATATTTGAGAACCTGCTATCAAACGCCATAAAATATACAGGCACAGGAGGGCGCGTAAGCGTGTCGGCAGCACGCTGCAGCAACAATCAGCAGCTCTGCATACAGGTAAGCGATACGGGCATAGGCATACCCTCGGCCGAGAAGAAACATATCTACAAAAGTTTTTATCGCGCATCAAACGCTGTGCAGACAGAAGAGATGGGCAGCGGACTGGGCCTGATGCTTACTCGCCAACTGGTGCAGCGGCTCAATGGCAAACTGACGTTTGAGAGCGAAGAAGGTAAGGGTACCACCTTTGCTATCACGTTTTGTGTGTCAGAGCACGCCACCGCAGCTACTGAAGAAAAAGAAATAGAACAGAAGCCTATACCCCAAAAGAAAACAACAGAACAAACAGAACAAACAGCAACAACAGAAGAAACAACACAGCAAGACGTCCTGCTGTTTGTTGACGATAATGCCGACCTGCGCCAATACATCAGCATGGCGTTTTCTGACCGTTACCACGTGATAACCGTTGAAAATGGCGAAGCTGCCTTGACCTATCTGCGAGAGAACGGGCAGTGCGACATCGTGGTGTCTGACGTGATGATGCCGGGCATGCAAGGCGACGAGCTATGCCACATTATTAAGGAAGACGAAAACCTTTCTTGGCTACCCGTCATACTGCTGACTGCCAAGGTGGGTCGCGACTTTATGATTGAAGGTTTGGGCCTGGGTGCCGACGACTATATAGCCAAACCGTTTGATGCCGACATTCTTGCCAGCAAGATAGACAGCATGCTAAAAAACAGGCGGCGCATGAGTCGTTATTACATGCAGCGCAGTTTGGCAATGGCACGGCAAGATGTGGAACAAACCATTACGGAACAAGAAAAAGAGGAGGCGAAGGCTGATGAGAGAAAGGAAGATAAAGAAGGAAATAAAGAAGAAAATAACGAAGATAGCAATGAGCCTACCTTGAACCCTCAAGACCAAGCCTTTGTAGAAAGGGCCACACAGCTGGTGTTAGACAACCTGAGCAATACCGACTTCAACATCGACCGCCTGTGCCGCGAGCTCGCCATGAGCCGCACCCTATGCTATGGCAAACTGAAGACGCTGACAGGACAATCGCCACAAGACTTTATCCGACTGATACGCTTAGAGCAGGCAGCCCTGTTCTTACGCCAAGGGCAAAGCGTGTTAGACGTATCAATAAAGGCTGGGTTTGTGAATGTAAAATACTTTAGCACCGTGTTTAAAAAACAATTTGGCGTGTCGCCCAGCAAATATGAGGGTTTGAATAATAACACAAACAGGTAGGCAGAGCCTTAGTTCGAAGTGATATTAACTCTTTAGTTATCAGCATAGTATAAGCATTAAAAACTTATATCGAAACATAATGATAGGTTTCAAACCTGGCGAAATGTCAGATTTGAAACCTTTTTTGTTTGTTATCAAACCTCCCCTATCTTGTTTTTCTCTACTTTTGCAACCAGACAGCTAAAAGCCAACGGCTATCAGGTCGCTATCAGAAAATTAAGTGAAAAGACAACAATCCTAACCAAAGATAAACATGAAGTTTTTTAAAATCAGTTTTATTATAGCAAGCATATTTACTACAGTATCTTGCCACGCCGATACGCCCTTAATGGGTGCTGTATCGGCGCCTAACGCATCGGGCGGAAGCACCACCCCCAATCAGACCACAATACCCACTGCTCAGCAATGGAACAAAGATGTGGTGGGATGGAACTTGGGCAACAACTTTGAGTGTTCGGCCCCAGGACAAGATGGCGAGACGCTGGAGATAAGCAACCCCACAGGCGCCATTAATGCCGAAACCGCTTGGGGCAATGCACGTGTTACGCGAAAGGTGATAACAGCCGTAAAGAAGGCGGGCTTTAATGCTGTGCGCATACCCATACGCTGGCAGTGCCACATTACCAATGCACAGGCCATGAGCATTGACAAGGCGTGGATGGCGCGTATAAAAGAGGTGGTGGGCTGGTGCCTTGATAACGACCTAAAGGTTATCATTAATGTGCATCATGAAAAATGGCTCGAAAGCCGCCCTACCTATAAATATAAAGAAGAAAACTGCCAAAAGCTGGCGCTACTGTGGATGAACATTGCCTCAGAGTTTGCGCAATACGACTACCGCTTGGCGTTTGCTGGCACCAACGAGGTGCATATAAAAAACAACTGGAACCAGCCTACGGCCGAAAACCTGGAGGTGCAAAACGCCTATAACCAAACTTTTATTGATGTGGTGCGAGCCACAGGCGGCAACAACCTGCAGCGTCACCTCATTGTGCAAACCTATGTCTGCAACCCCTTGTTTGGACTTGACAACGGAGGCTTCATCATACCCACCGATGTCGATGGCAATGGCAACAAATATATGAGCGTAGAGTTTCATTATTATCAGCCATGGGACTATGCTGGCGAAGGCAAATACGACTATTGGGGCGATGCTTACAAACAATATGGCAAGACACCCTCTGACAACGAACAAACCTTGACGCTCTTCTTCGACAGGGTGGCCAACGTATGGGGCAGCAAAGGCTTGGGCATTGTGATAGGCGAATGGGGCGTGACCGACCACTATAAGTCAAATGCTGATAAGGTGCACGAAAACATGACCTACTACTGCAAAACCTTTGTTACAGCGGCACGGCAGCGCGGCTTCTCAACCTTTATTTGGGATAATAACAGCTTTGGCAATGGAAAAGAAAAGTATGGCATCTTCGACCGCTTCAAGAGCATGCAGATCAAAGCACCCTGGATTATTAATGGGATTTTTCAGTAGTTGACGAGTTGACTACTAGTTGACGAGTTGACGAGTTGACAAGTTGACGAGCTGTTTGCTTAGGCAAGCCGACGAGTAGACAACCTAACAATATACAAAGAAAGTAGAAAGATAGAAACTAAAAACTAACAAATATAAAAACTATGAGAAAGAAAACAGTGTTTCTCGGCATGCTGGCTACAAGCATGATGTGCATACCAGCACCTGCCGCCTTTGCTGCGCAAGGTAACAGTATGGCCATGAGCATACTGCAGCAGAACCAAGGTATTAAAGGCTCTGTACTGGATGCCACTGGCGAAGCCTTGGTCGGAGCAAGTATCAAGGTGGTAGGCACAACTACCGGAGCCGTTACCGACATTGACGGAAACTTTACTATTAACTGTAAGCCTGGCACCATGATAGAGGTGAGCTACATAGGCTATAAAACCTTGACGGTGAAGGCTGCCACAGGCATGAAAATCACACTTCAAGAAGACGGTAAGGCGCTGAACGAGGTGGTGGTTACCGCCCTGGGCATCAAGCGCGACCGCAAAGCCTTAGGTTATGGCCTTGAAGAGGTAAAGGGCGAAGAGCTGACCAAGGCTAAGGAAACCAACGTTATCAACTCGCTGTCGGGTAAGGTGGCAGGCCTCGTGGTACAGAACACTGCTGGCGGTGCATCAGGTTCTACCCGTGTGTTGCTGCGTGGTAACACCGAGATGGCGGGCAACAACCAGCCCCTGTATGTGGTAGATGGTGTGCCTCTTGATAACACCAACTTTGGTAGCGCTGGCGAGGCTGGTGGTTACGACCTGGGCGATGGCATCTCGGCCATCAACCCCGACGACATTGAAACCATGACCGTGCTGAAAGGCCCTGCAGCCTCGGCCCTTTATGGTAGCCGTGCCTCGCATGGCGTCATCTTGATCACTACCAAGAAGGCAGAGAAAGACAGGGTGAGCGTAGAGTATAACGGCTCTTACACCGTCGACACACAGTTGGCTAAATGGGACGACATACAAGAAACCTATGGCATGGGCTACAATGGCGCCCTGCCCACCTCAAGCACGGCAGGTACCAACTCAAGTTGGGGACCGAAGGCCGACAACTTTATCTTCAAATATTTTGATGGCGAAGAGCGTCCGTTCAAGATGTATCCTAACAATGCGTCGGGCTTCTTCCGCACAGGTTTCACCACACAAAATTCGGCCATCCTCTCGGTCAATTCGGGTAAGACAGGCATGCGCTTCTCGGTTACCGACATGCGCAACAAAGACATTCTGCCCAACACCCACATGAACCGCGACAACTTTAACCTGCGTGTAAACACATCGGCAGGCCCCGTCGACTTCGACTTCACCGCCAACTATACCCGCGAGCAGGTGAAAAACCGTCCGGCCCTGGGCGACTCGCAAAGCAATGTAGGTAAGAACCTGATGACCCTGGCAGGTACCTACAACCAGGCATGGCTGAAAAACTATCAAGATGCCAATGGCAACTATCAAAACTGGAACGGCAACGACCAGTATAACAAAAACCCATATTGGGACCTGTACAAAAACCGCAACACCTCGGGCAAAGATGTGTTCCGCTTTACAGGTAAGGCCATCTGGAACATTGACAAGCATCTGAAGTTGCAAGGAACCATTGGTACCGACCTGAACAACATGACGTTTGACGACTTCATTGCCAGGACCACCCCTGGCACACCAGCAGGTAAACTGACCAACCAGATTTTTAACAACCGTACGCTGAACGCCGAGCTTCTTGCCCTGTACAACAATTCGTGGGGCGACTTTGACGTTAACGCCACCGCTGGCGGAAACATCTTCCGTGTGAACAACAAAACCGTAACAAACGTGGGCTTAAACCAGCAGATGGATGGCATCATAAACATTATGAACTATCAAGAGCAAAACACACGCGAGAGCATGTATAAGAAGCAGATAAGCTCGCTCTATGCCAGCGCCAGCATTGGTTATAAGCACACCTATTATCTGGAGGGCACGGTGCGTGGCGACAAGTCGTCGACACTGCCTACCAGCAACAACACATACGTTTATCCCTCGGTATCAGGTAGCATGGTGTTCTCTGAGTTTATCAAGAACAAAAAGATTATCAACTATGGTAAGATACGTGCTTCGTGGGCAAAGGTGGGTAGCGATACCGACCCCTACCAGTTGGCCCTCAACTATACCACAGGCAAGTATAGCTACGCTGGCTATACCATAGGTATGATTGCTAACGCCACACAGCCCAACAAAGACCTGAAGCCCACAATGACAAACTCTTACGAGTTGGGCTTGGAGATGAAGTTCTTTAACGGCCGATTGAGCTTAGACGCCACCTATTATAATCAGAACTCGAAGAACCAAATCCTCAGTCTGGCCTCAACCACCACCTCGGGTTATGCCTACCGCCTGATTAACGCTGGCGAGATACAGAACAAAGGTATAGAGATAGCCCTTAACGGCAGAGCGCTGCAAATCAACGACTTTGCTTGGGACCTGGGCGTAAACTTCTCGAAGAACAGCAACAAGGTGAAGTCGCTCACCGATGGCATGAACTACTTTGAGATGGCTAAGGCCACATGGTGTGGCGTGTCGGTAGGTGCACAGGTAGGCGAAGACTATGGTGCCATTCGTGGCCACGACTTCCTCTATAACGACAACGGACAGGTTATCATCGATGCCACTACAGGTCTGCCCAAGGTTGACCAAAAGGTGAAAACCATTGGCAACTCGTCATGGGACTGGACGGGTGGCTTCTACACCACGCTGAGCTATAAAAACTTCCGCCTCTCGGCATCGTTCGACGTAAAGGTGGGAGCCGACATCTACTCAATGTCTATGCGCTCGGCTTATCAAACAGGTAAAGCAAAGGGCACCGTAACAGGCCGTGACGCATGGTATGCTTCTGAAGAGGCGCGTCAGGCAGCAGGCATGGACATTGCTGCATGGCGTGAGGCAGGCCTCTGCAAGGGCTTCGTGGCCAACGGCGTGATTGACAATGGCGACGGCACATATCGCAAAAACGACATTGCCGTGAACCCAGAAGACTACTGGAAGCACATTGCAACCAATGTTCAGAGCCAGTTTGTTTACGACAACTCGTACGTAAAGTGTCGTGAGATAACCTTTGGCTACACCTTCCCTGAAAACATGCTGGGCAAGTATGTAAAAGGGCTGGCCGTATCGTTCGTGGCTCGTAACCCATTCATTATCTGGAAGAACATTCCTAACATCGACCCCGACTCGAGCTACAACACATCGGGCCTCGGCTTAGAGTATGGTTCGCTGCCATCGCGTAAGAGCTATGGTTTGAATGTGAATGTAAAGTTCTAAAAAACAAAAACGAATAGCAAAATGAACAATCTTATTAAAAAATATATTGGCAAGGGCAGCCTCATGATGGCGTTCGCCTTCATGACAACAGGTGTCGCAATGACCTCTTGCTCTGACGACACGCTGAGCAATATCAATACCGATAAGACAAAGGTGAGCAACCTCGACCCCAACGCTCAGCTAACAACCGCGTTGCTGCAAACCTATGGCGACTTCAGCCTAATGGACACCTATCGCAACTACATCACTGGTTTTACACAGCACTTTGCAGGTGGCTGGAACGTAACTAACTATGCGGGCTCTAACTTTGCCGAAGACGACATCTCGCGCCGTATATGGGATCGTTACTACGAGATAAGCATCAAGAACCTTGTCGATGCCATTCATCAGTCGGAAGATAAACCCAACCTCAATGCCGCTTTGCGCATACATCGTGTATACCTGACAGCTGTGCTGGCCGACATCTATGGCGATGTGCCCGCTTCAGAGGCTGGTTTGGGTTACATCGCAGGCATCTCAACACCCAAATATGACACTGTAGAAGAGCTGTACAACTGGTTCTTTGAAGAGCTGACGGCTTGCGAGGCGCTCTTGGGCACAGGCACCGACAACATTTCGGGCGACGTTACCAGCATGGGTGGCGACGTGGCACAGTGGAAGAAATATGCCAATGCGCTGCGTATGCGTTATGCTATGCGCATTTCAGATGTCAACCCACAGAAGGCACAAGACGAGTTTGAGAAGGCAGTGGCAGCAGGGGCCATCAGCAGTGCTGCCGATGATGCTTACATTAAGTATGCCGACTCGCCCTACACTTACTATGATGGCGCTAACGACTACGACCTGCGCACCAATGCGTTGAGCGAGATACTGTATGGTCAGGATGCCACCTCGCCTACCTTTGTAAGCTCTACTCTGTTCTACCAAATGCAGCGCACGGGCGACCCTCGCCTCTATCGCATCTGCCGCCACTATTACAACATAAAGCGTAGCCAGGTAAAGCCTGATAAGGAAGAAAACATTGACCTTACCGACGAGGTGCTGGCCTACTTTGAAAGAACACAAACAGGCGAAGAGCCCTGTAACCCGGGTGCCGCATGGTATAGCGACTGGATGAACGTTCCGGCCACCTCTGAGCTGCCTACGCTGCAGAAGAAGGCCGACATGGATGCTAACACTTACGACAACTCCGACTTCCGTGCTCGCGCCATGCGCCCACATCTGAACATCGACTTTGAGATGCCTAACACGCCGGGCGACCTGATGAGCTATGCCGAGGTAGAGTTTCTATTGGCCGAGGCAAAGACCAAAGGATGGAATGTGAGCGGCGATGCCGAGAGCCACTATGAGGCGGGTGTGCGTGCCAGCATGCAGCTGCTGAACAACCATTATCTCACCTCTAACAAGATTTCGGATGACGAGATTAATGCCTTTATTGCCCACAACCCGCTGGGTGACAATCCGAAGGAAACCATCAACACGCAGGCATGGATCCTGCACATGATGAACCCCTCAGAGGCTTGGGCAAACATGCGCCGTTCTGATTATCCCGCCATCTTAGACAGAACCCGTCTGGGCATCTTCACAAACGGCTTTACTTATACCGATGCCGATATGACAATGCCTAACCGCTTGCGTTATCCTGAGCTCGAAGCCCAGTATAACAGCGCCAACTATAAGGCGGCCATCGAGCGTATGGGTGGCACTGACAACTGGCACTCGAAACTGTATTGGGATAAAAACAACATTAACGTACAGGCCGAGTTTAATCCGACGTTCGGTAAGGGGTATATTAAATAAAGTTGACGAGTTGACAATAAGTTGACAAGTTGACGAGTTAACGAGTTGACAAGCTGTTTGCTTTTACAAATTGGCGAGTTGACAAAAATCTTTAGTACAAAAAGATAGATAAGGTAGCAACTTGTCTACTTGTCAACTCGTCTACTCGTCAACTAAAAAAAATAAGAAACAATGAAAAAGATAAACAATAAATATATGGCTAAGGCATTAAGCACTTTTATGATGCTATGCGCTATGAGCCTTGCGGTGATAGGTACCAGCACCTTGTCGTCTTGCACGTCTGACGACGACCCATTCTTCACCGTAACAGAGAACGACGACCCACGCATCTTGAACACCGATCTGGCCGACGCGAAGATTGACCGCAAGACCAATTATAAACAAGAGATAAAGGTTACGCCGGTCGACTTTACCACCGTGACATGGGAACTGGACGGAACACAGATAGCCGAAGGTCTAACCATTGACCAGACGCTGCCCGTGGGCAACCACCAACTGAAGATTGTGGCTACCACCACCAAAGGAAAAACCACATCGAGAACCTTGAACGTAACGGTGGTGCCCACCGCCGACGACCCATCGCTGGGAACAAACGCCACAGAGCTATGGGTGGCTCCAGGTGAAAACACTACCATTCATAAGTGTAAGAATCTGGCACTGCTGCAGAAGGTGCTCGTAGGTGGTAAGGAAGTGGCATTTGAAGTGCTTGACGAAGGCACTGCCTTGAAGCTTACAGCGCCTACCGACCTACCTAATGGCGAATATGACATCACACTGGTGGGCGATGGCTTTCAGTATAGCGGCGGAACCCTGAAGGTTACCACCGAGCCTAAGCCCTCAATGGAAAACACCATCTGGGAAGGCGCGTTCAGTGTCGATTGGGGAACACCCTTCGATGCACTGAAAGAAACCCTCGCCAGCAAAGTAAAGGCTGGCACCATACTGCGCATCTATGTAGAGGGCGAAGGCCAGGGCGCTGCCACCACAGCTTGGTGGAACAACATTCTCACAGGCGAGGGAGACCCCAACCGTGGCGACATCATGATTAGCGGTAGCATGGTGCTGAAGTATGAGCTGACCGACCTCTCTATTCAGCTCATAGCTGAGCAAAATGGCTTCCTCATGGTAGGAAGTGGCTACACAATAACAAAGGTAACGATAGAATAGTTTTTATGAAAAAGACACTTATATCCATTTCAATGTTGGCATTGGCTTGCACGGCCAATGCTAACATTCACACGACTAATGCTAACATTCCAGTCATCAAAAGCGACGCAAAGATTGAGGCCAAGGTAGACCAAACCTTGAAGAAGCTAACCCTTGAAGAAAAGGTGGGACAGATGATGGAGATTGTGATTGACCTCTTGGGGGGCAACGACAAGAACGGCGTGTTCTACATTGATGAGCACAAGGCCGACTCTATCTTCACACACTACAAGGTAGGTTCTATCCTGAACGCACCTAACACCTGTGCCCCCACTGCCAAACAATGGGAAAAGTATATGGCACAAATACAAAAACTCTCGATGAAGCGCATGGGCGTGCCCTGCATCTTTGGGCTCGACCAGAACCACGGCTCTACCTACACACAGGGAGGCACCCTCTTTCCACAAAACATCAACGTGGCAGCCACCTTCAACAGAGAGATAGCACGCCGCTCGGCCGAGGCCACTGCCTATGAAACACGAGCCGCGAGTGTGCCCTGGACCTACAGCCCCACGGTAGACCTGGGACGCGATGCCCGCTGGCCACGCATCTGGGAAAACTTTGGCGAAGACTGCTACCTCAGCAGCGAGATGGGCAAGGCTATGGTGTATGGCTTTCAGGGTGAAGACCCAAACCACATTGACCAATACCACATTGCCACCTCGATGAAGCACTTTATGGGCTATGGCGTGCCTTGGACAGGTAAAGATCGCACACCTGCCTACATCTCTCCCGCCGACCTGCGTGAAAAACATTTTGCACCCTTCCTGGCGGGCATCGAGGCTGGAGCATTGAGCGTGATGGTAAACTCGGCATCGGTAAATGGTATGCCCATGCATGCTAACAAAGAAATTCTTACCCACTGGCTGAAAGAACAAACAGGATGGGATGGTGTGCTGATAACCGACTGGGCCGACGTGAACAACCTGTATACACGCGAGATGGTGGCAAAAGATAAGAAAGATGCGCTGCGCATAGCCATTAATGCGGGCATTGACATGGTGATGGAGCCTTACTCGTGCGACGCCTGCGGATACATTATCGAGCTGGTGAACGAGGGCAAGATACCCATGAGCCGTATTGACGATGCGTGCCGCCGTGTGCTGCGCATGAAGTATAGGTTAGGGCTTTTCGAGCATCCCACACAGAAGTTGAAAAACTATCCCTTGTTTGGTGGCGAGCAGTTTGCTCAGTTGGCGCTTGAGGGTGCCACAGAAAGTATGGTGCTCTTGAAAAACAACAACAATATATTGCCTCTACAAAAGGGCAAAAAGATATTGCTGACAGGCCCCAACGCAAACCAGATGCGCTGCCTGGATGGCGGATGGAGCTATACATGGCAAGGACATCGCACCGACGAGTTTGCGGGCAAATATAACACCATATACGAGGCGTTGTGTAACGAATATGGCAAAGAAAACATTGTCTTGAACCAAGGTGTAACCTATAACGAAGCTGGCAAATATTGGGAAGAGAACGAACCGCAAATTGCCGCTGCGGTAGAAGCAGCAAAGCATGTTGATGTGGTGGTGGCTTGTATAGGCGAAAACTCGTACACCGAAACACCGGGCAACCTGACCGACCTGTGGCTCTCTGAAAACCAACGCAACCTGGTGAAGGCGCTGGCCACAACAGGCAAGCCCATCATCCTGGTGCTGAACGAAGGCCGTCCGCGACTCATTGCCGACATTGAACCGCTGGCGCAAGGCGTTGTCAACATTCTCATCCCAGGCAACTATGGTGGCGATGCCTTGGCACAGCTGCTTTCGGGCAAGGCCAACTTCAGTGGTAAGATGCCATACACCTATCCGAAGGAGATTAACTCGCTGGCCAACTACGACTTCAAAAAGAGCGAAGAGGTGGGCACCATGGAGGGCGCTTACGACTATAACGCCAAGATAACCCAGCAGTGGGGCTTCGGACAGGGACTTAGCTATACCACCTATCAGTATAGCAACCTGAAGGTTGATAAAGCCACCTTCGCGCATGACGATGTGATACGTGTGAGCGTAGAAGTGAAAAACACTGGAAAGGTGGCGGGCAAGGAAAGCGTACTGCTGTTCAGTAGCGACCTGGTGGCCAGCATGGTGCCCGATGGACGTAGGCTACGCGCCTTTGACAAGGTGGCACTACAGCCAGGCGAAAGCAAAACAGTGACCTTCGATCTGAAAGCCAACGACTTAGCTTTTGTAGGCTGGGATGGCAAATGGATGCTGGAAGAAGGCGACTTTACGCTAATGGTGGCCGACCAACAAGCCACTATTCATTGCAACGAAACCCACAAATGGGCTTCGGCCAATAGATAAACAAGGTTAAAACCAATAGGAAATCATTGATAAAGTCATCGCGCATCGACCGTTGCAGATGTGTGCATCGACCGTTGCAAATGCGTGTATCGACCGTTACACGCTCTCACACCGACCGTTGCGCGATGACTTTGACTTTGCTTTCAAAACACACATTTAATCTATCTCACTGAAGTAAAGCAAGTTAAGAAGAAATCAGAATATACATATCAAAACTAAAACCAAAAACAAAAACAATAAAAGATGAAGAATCACATTACTTTCTTTGCAACATTTATGATGTTGCTCGTCTTTGTGCCAAAGATGAAGGCTGAGGAGGTTTATTTCCTCGTAGGACAAAAAGTGAACGGAGTGGTAGGAAACTTTAATGTTTATGAAGGCAAACACCCTATGACACAGGTAAGCGGAAATATCTTTAAAATAGATATCGACCCTACTAAATCAGATAACGATATCCGATTTTACATAGGATTGAAAAATGCTAACAAAACATTGTGCCCTTATAAGGATGACCTTGAAATAGATATTCATGACACCTTTCTTGAAGAAAAAGAATGTGACATAACACCTACAAATGATGTTAGATCATGGAAGATAAAATATGATGCGGGGACTTATTTCACCATATACGCTGACATTAGTGAAGGTAACACGCGTGTATGGATTGAAAGCACTAAGAAAGAAGAAGTGCTGACGCGGTGTGTAGACAAATATATTAGAACCTACAGCAGCCAATATGACATGGTGCCGTTGAACAATGATGTAAAGATATATACTGCATATCGATACACCCCACCCACCCATAATGGTGTATACGAGGAGGGCACACTGGAGATGCGTGAGCTGAAATATATACCTAAAAATATGGGCGTGGTGCTCATTGGCTCGGAAGAAAACATTTCTGGCAGTGGCGAGACACGCAACTTTGCACTCTTAAAACGTACCGACGCGCCTGATGCCGATTATAGAAACGTTTGGACAAAAGCAGCAGATTATGTGGACGAAAAATGGAACAATTTTCTTGTGCCTACGGTTGAGGCCGACTATAATTTAGGTAACACTAAGGTTAACGAGGCGGGCGAAATAATATACCGCTATTATGGTTTGAGCAACTATCATCGCACAAAATACTATGCCGATAACCAAACGGGCGACGACTATATTGGCTTCTTCCGCCTTACGGAAGATGGAAAAAGCTATGCTAACAAGGCTTATCTCAGTCTGCCCGCAAGCCGTGACGTAAAGGGTGGAGAGTTTGGCTACATCGACTATAACGGACACTTTGCTGGAGCCGTAGACCCCAACAACCCCGCGCTTGCTAAGATGCGAATTATCTTTGACGACGAGGCCGATTATGTAACTGAAATAAAAAACATTGACCTTAAAAAGAACCACGATAATGCCTTCTATACACTGCAAGGTGTAAAGGTGGCTCAGCCCACAAAAGGCATCTACATACATAACGGAAAAAAGATTGTCTTAAAGTAAAAAAATAGATAAGAAAATGAAAACATATATTAAGCCCGCTATTGCTATTCAAGCAATTATCGTAGAACAGCTGTTGGCCAGCGAATCGGGAGACATTAAATATGGCCTTTCCAAAGAAAACGACAGTGCATGGACAGACGATGACGATGTTGAGGCTTCGTCTTACAACGAGCCGTGGCAGTAATAGAAAATATTTTTGTTAGAGAGGGTGTGTCAAAATAGAAGTTAAAAGAAGTTTGGGCTTCGCCCGAAGTTAACAGAAGTTAGCGGACATATGTATAAATTGCTGAAAATAAAGCATTTGTCTGTTAACTTCCATCCATCGTAGATGGATTAACTTCTTCTTAACTTCCTCTAACTCCTATTTTGACACACCCTCTTTTTTTGTTTTTCAAGTTTCGCATGCCATCGGCATGCTGATAGTAGCTTTTTACCCTTAATTCTTTTACCATTAAAATTTTTCTGCTAACTTTGCATGTTGAATAGACTACTATCACGTATACATAATTCGTAATGAACTGGTTTGATCATCTCTTTTATATACACTCGGCTGTGCAAACGGTGATCGTGTTGGCACTCATCATCGCCATCGGTTTAGGATTGGGAAAGATGCACATACGCGGCATATCACTGGGTGTGGCCTTTGTGTTCTTCGTGGGCATCGTGGCAGGACATTTGAACTTGAGCGCCGATGAACAGATGCTCGACTTTGCCGAAACCTTCGGACTGTCGCTCTTCGTATATACCCTCGGACTGTATGTAGGCCCCAACTTCTTCGGACTGATGCGCGACGAGGGCATAAAGCTAAACCTGTGGAGCTTTGCCGTCATCGCCCTGGGAACAATCATGGCCGTAGGGCTGAGCCCCATCTTCGGCATCAGCATGCCTAATATGGTGGGCATACTGTGTGGCGCCACTACTAACACGCCCGCACTGGGTGCCGCACAACAGGCGCTGCAAGGGGCTGGATTGTCGGGCAGCGGTGCCGCCCTGGGCTGTGCCGTAACCTATCCGCTGGGTGTGGTGGGCGTCATCATTGGTATGATGCTGATACGCCGCTTCTGCGTGCGAGCCTCTGACCTCGAGCCACGCATCAGTTCGGAGGTAGACAACACATACATAGCGCAATATGTGGCCGTGAACCCTGCGCTGGGCGGAAAAACCATTGCCGACATTGCACAGATGACGCACATGCACTTCATTATCTCGCGTATATGGCGCGGAAAAGAGGTAATAGTGCCACTGGCCAACACGGTGATACACATTGACGATAACCTGCTGGTGGTAACCACACGTGAAGAGGCCGACGCCATGGAGATACTGTTTGGCGAAAGGGTGAAAAAAGACTGGAACCGCGAAAAAATAGACTGGAACGCCATCGACTCGCACGTGGAAAGTAGGGTGATAGTGGTAACACGCACGGTGCTGAACGGTAAGGTGCTGGGCGCACTGCACCTGCGCGACGCCTATGGCGTGAACGTGAGCCGCGTGATGCGTGGCGACATAAAACTGCTGGCCACCGAAGACCTGCTGCTGCAGTATGGCGACCGTGTGACGGTGGTGGGCCGACCCGAAGCTATTGAACATGTAGAGAGCTTCTTGGGAAATGCTGTGCAAGAGCTGAACGAGCCTAACCTGGGCGCCATCTTCTTGGGCCTAATCTTAGGTCTGGCCTTGGGCGCCGTGCCTATCGCGCTGCCAGGCATGTCGGCTCCCGTAAAACTGGGCATCGCTGGTGGACCCATCATCGTGGGCATACTGGTGGGGTCGCTCGGACCAAGGGCCCACTTTATCAGCTATACCACACGGTCGGCATCGCTCATGCTGCGAAAACTGGGATTGTCGTTATACCTCGCCTGTCTGGGACTGGAGGCGGGCGCCGACTTCCTACATACGGTGCTGCGCCCCGAAGGCTTGCTATGGGTGGGCACGGGCGTGTTGCTCACCATCATACCGGTGCTCATCGTGGGATGTATCGCACTGAAGGTGGGCAAGCTCGACTTTGGTTCGGTGTGCGGCATCCTTTGTGGCTCAATGGCTAACCCCATGGCTCTGGGCTACGCCAACGACACGCTTAAGGGCGACTCGTCGTCAGTGAGCTACGCCTCGGTTTATCCCCTGGGCATGTTCGTAAGGGTAATCATAGCCCAAATACTAATAATGTTTTTGGTGTAAGGAAAGGGAAAAGGGAAAAGAGAAAAATCCTATAGCTTTGCCGCTCTCACACCATCTATCCCCCGCCAGTCCCCCACCAGTCCCCTCGGCTTAGAAAGGCTTAGAAAGGCCTATACAGGCTTCCCCGCCAAAAAGGCCCCGCCCAAAAGGCCCTCAAAAAAACAAAAACAAAAGAACAATGAAAAAGCTATTCATAGAAACCTACGGCTGCCAAATGAATGTGGCCGACTCGGAAGTGGTGGCCGCCATCATGCAGATGGCTGGCTACGAGTTGTGTGACAATGAAGACGAGGCGCAAGCCATCTTCCTCAACACCTGCTCGATACGCGAGAACGCAGAAAACAAAATATATCATCGCTTAGAGGCGCTGCATGCTGAACAGAAGAAGGGTCGCGACCTTATCATCGGCGTGCTGGGATGTATGGCCGAGCGCGTGAAAGACGAGCTCATCAACGTGTATCATGCCAACATGGTGTGTGGCCCCGACTCGTATCTGAACCTGCCCGACATGGTGGCTCAGTGTGAGAACGGACACAACGCCATAAACATTGAACTGTCGAAAACAGAAACCTACCGCGACGTGGTGCCACAGCGCATAGGCCTGAGCCATGTAAGCGGCTTTGTGAGCATCATGCGTGGCTGTAACAACTTCTGCCACTACTGCATCGTGCCCTATACACGCGGACGTGAACGTTCGCGCGACGTAGAGAGCATCTTGCGCGAGGTACGCGACTTGCACGACCGTGGGTTCCGCGAGGTGACGCTGCTGGGACAAAACGTGAACAGCTACGGACTCTCGCCCTCAGGAAAACGTGAAGAGGGCTCTACATCGTTTGCACAGCTGCTGCACATCGTGGCACAGGCGGTGCCCGATATGCGCGTGCGCTTCACCACCTCAAACCCAGAGGATATGACCGACGATATTCTCTACGCCATTGCTGAAGAGCCAAACCTGTGCAAGCACATTCACTTCCCTGCACAGAGCGGGTCGAACAAAATTCTGAAACTGATGAACAGAAAATATACCCGCGAGCAGTATCTGGAGCGCGTAGAGGCTATCAGACGTATCATTCCTGGATGCGGACTGACCACCGACATCTTTGTGGGCTATCACGACGAAACACCTGAAGACCATGCCGAAACGCTGTCGCTGGTGCGCGAGTGCCAGTTCGACTCGGCCTTCATGTTCAAATATTCTGAGCGCCCCGGCACCTTCGCCGCCAAGCATCTGCCCGACAACGTGCCTGAAGAGGTGAAAATTGAGCGCCTGAACGAGCTCATCAAACTGCAAACTGAGGTGTCGGCCGAACAGAACCGCAAAGATGTAGGAAAAACCTTTGAGGTGCTGGTTGAAGGCTTCTCAAAACGTTCGCGCGAGCAACTGATGGGACGTACCGAACAAAACAAAGCCGTGGTGTTCGACAAAAATGGCTACCACATTGGCGACCGCGTCATGGTTACCATCACTGATAGCACCAGTGCTACGCTGATGGGAACATGCCAGCCTAACAAGCAGCAGTAATGCGATAGTTGAGTAATAAGTAGCAACGTGTAAAATTCATGAAAGAATTCCTCCAAATCCTACGACGCTTCATACCACCCTATAAGCGATATTTGGTGCTTACCGTGGTGTTTAACATTTTGTCGGCACTGCTCAACATCTTTTCGTTTGCAGCGCTCATACCCATCTTGCAGATATTGTTCCGCACAAAGGGCACGGGCACGGCTACTGAACTGATGCCCTGGAGCTTCGACCATATAAAAGATGTGCTGGCAAACAATGCCGACTATTATGTTACGCAACTGATAGTATCGGTGGGCGCCACTACCACATTGCTGCTCATAGGTCTCTTTCTGGCCTTCACCACCTTCTTGAAGACGGGCGCCTACTTTCTGTCGTCGGCCACCATCATCCCCATTCGCACGGGCGTGGTGCGCGACATTCGCAACCAGCTGTATCGCAAAATTACGGCGCTGCCATTAGGCTTCTTCTCTGAAGAACGTAAGGGCGACATCATTGCTCGTATGAGTGGCGACGTGCAAGAGGTAGAAAGCAGCATCATGTCGTCGCTCGATATGTTGTTTAAAAACCCCATCCTCATCATCGCCTACTTCAGCGCGCTGCTGTTCATCTCGTGGCAGCTCACCCTGTTTACGCTGGTGTTTGTGCCCATCTTCGGATGGTTTATGGGCTTTGTAGGCCGTAAGCTGAAGAAGAAATCAATCAAAGCACAGGCGCTGTGGAGCGATACCATGAGTCAGGTAGAGGAAACGCTGGGCGGACTGCGCATCATTAAAGCCTTCTGTGCCGAAGAGAAAATGAACAGCCGCTTCGATAAAACTAACACCGACTACCGCAACGCCGTGCAGCGTGTAAACATACGCCAGCAGATGGCGCACCCTATGAGCGAATTCTTGGGCACCGTGCTCATCATCATCGTGCTGTGGGTGGGCGGCATCCTCGTGCTTGACAGGCAAATACTGTCGGGCCCCACGTTCATCTATTATCTCGTTATGTTGTATAGCATCATCAATCCGCTGAAAGACTTCTCAAAGGCGGGCTACAACATACCTAAGGGATTGGCATCGATGGAGCGCGTCGACAAAATATTAATGGCCGAAAACACCATTAAAGAGGCCGACAAGCCCAAACATATCGCCTCGTTTGAACATCAAATAGAGTTTAGAAACGTGTCGTTCAGATATGGCGAACACTGGGTGCTGCGCGACATTAACATCGTGATACCCAAGGGAAAAACCGTGGCACTGGTGGGACAAAGCGGTTCGGGAAAATCAACGCTCGTCGACCTCATACCACGCTACTACGACGTGCAAGAGGGCGAGGTGCTGATCGATGGCATCAACGTGAAAGACCTCGGCATACACGACCTGCGACAGCTCATAGGCAACGTGAACCAGGAGGCCATTCTCTTTAACGACTCGTTTAAAGGTAACATCACCTTCGGCGTTGAACACGCCACACAGGAACAGATAGAACAGGCGGCACGCATTGCCAATGCGCACGACTTTATCATGCAGACAGAACAGGGCTACGATACCAACATTGGTGATCGAGGCGGACGTCTGTCGGGCGGACAGCGACAGCGTGTGAGCATAGCGCGCGCCATCCTTAAAAACCCACCCATCCTCATCCTCGACGAGGCCACATCGGCCCTCGACACCGAGAGCGAACGTCTGGTGCAAGATGCCCTCGAACGACTCATGAAAACGCGCACCACCGTGGCCATAGCACACCGCCTAAGCACCATCAAAAATGCCGACGAGATTTGTGTGATGCACGAAGGACGCATCGTTGAACGAGGCTCGCACGAAGAGCTGCTGGCGCAAGACGGATACTATAAACGCTTGCACGACATGCAAGCGTAAAAAGGCGAAAGACCCCATAAGCCTTATAAGCCCTATAGGACCTATAGGACCTATAAGCCCCCAAAAAATAAAACCTAAAGAAAAAAAATAAAAATGAAGATCATCAATTTCGCAGAGCAAAACACCATCATCAACCAGTATCTGGCTGAGATGCGTGACGTCGACTATCAGAAGAACCGACTTCTCTTCCGTAACAACATTGAGCGCATAGGCGAGTGTGAAGCTTTTGAGATAAGCAAAACGCTGCACTATGAAACAAAGCAGGTAACCACACCTCTGGGCGTAGCCAATGTCAGCGTGCCCAACGACAACATCGTGCTGGCCACCATCTTCCGCGCTGGCTTGCCCTTCCACTCTGGATTCTTAAATATATTCGACCATGCTGGCAACGGCTTCGTCAGCGCCTTCCGCGAATATACCGATGATAGCCACACCAACGTGGGCATACATGTTGAATATCTTGCCACACCCGACATCGAGGGAAAAACCCTCATCCTGGCCGACCCCATGCTGGCCACTGGCGGATCAATGGAGATGGGCTTCAAGGCCCTCACCTCGAAAGGCATGCCCAAACACGTGCACGTGGCTTGCGTAATAGCAGCTCCCGAGGGCATCGAGCACATCAAGCGCACCTTCCCCGAGAACACCACCATCTGGGCAGCGGCCATCGACCCCGGACTGAACGAGCACAAATATATCGTGCCTGGATTTGGCGATGCTGGCGACCTGTGCTACGGCACCAAACTGTAACACCCTCACCACTTTGTTGTGCGCACACAACCTAACGTTAGGAAGAAAAAAGCAAAAAACACAGCCTAACGTTTGGTTGTGTGACACTTTTTCGCTACTTTTGTAAAACACCCCAAAAGAAAGATTTTATTTTTTCACCCAAAAAACTAACTTAAATGTCATTCACAGAACTCTGCAACAAGGTTTTTAATCAGGCCATTCGCGATTATCATATCACCGACGATATTGAAACGCCTATCAACAATCCGTATAAGAGCGACGAAATAGAAAACCGTCTCTACCTGAAATGCTGGATCGACACCGTGCAATGGCACTTTGAAGACATCATTCGCGACCCACATATCGACCCCATAGAGGCCCTGTCGCTGAAACGCCGCATCGACCGCAGCAACCAAGATCGTACCGACCTGGTTGAGCAGATTGATGCCTACTTCCGCCAGAAGTATAGCAGCGTAAACGTGTTGCCCGATGCACGCATCAACACCGAGAGCCCCGCATGGGCTGTCGACCGCCTCTCTATCCTCGCACTGAAAATTTATCATATGCGCGAGCAGGTAGAACGCACCGACGCCACACCCGAGCACATCGCTAAGTGCCAGGAGAAGCTGAACGTGCTTGAAGAGCAGCAGCGCGACCTCTCAACAGCTATCGACCAGTTGCTGGAAGACATCGCTGAAGGACGCAAATATATGAAGGTGTACAAACAGATGAAGATGTATAACGACCCATCTACAAACCCTGTGCTGTACAAAAAATAATCATACGATAACCACAACAACGTTGAAGACTGATCATATCCTCATCATACGCTTTTCGGCAATGGGCGACGTGGCCATGACGGTGCCCGTGGTCAGCGCATTGGCACACCAGTATCCAGCGCTACGCATCACCGTGCTCAGTAGGCCCTTTGCCCGCGTGTTTTTCGAAGGATTGGCTCCCAACGTAGGCTTTATGGGCGCCGACCTGAAGGGCGAATACCATGGCATTAAAGGGCTCAACGCTCTTTATCGGCGCTTGATAGCTAAAAACTTTACGGCCATTGCCGACTTCCACGCTATCCTGCGATCAAGTTATCTGCGCATGCGCTTTAACATTGCTCGTTTCCGCGTGGCACATATCAATAAGCACCGTGCCGAGCGCCGAGCATTAACGGCGCAAGGCAGCAAGAAGCGCTTACAGCCCATACCCACATCGTTTGAAGCTTATGCCGATGTGCTGGCCGAGTTGGGCTACCCCATCACCCCACAGTTTACCTCTATCTTCTCTGATAACGATGGCAGCCTCTTTGCCACCGTTGCACACCTCATTGGCGATAGGCCCGAGGGGCAAAAGTGGATAGGCATAGCACCCTTTGCCGCACATCAAGGCAAGGTGTATCCGGTTGAAAAGATGGAACAGGTGATTAACCTGCTCACACAGCAAATGCCACAGTGCCGCATCTTCCTCTTCGGAGGTGGAAAAGACGAACAAGCCGTGTTTGAACAGTGGCAGCAGCGATATCCCGCCTGCACCAACGCGTCGGCCGTTATGGGCGGTCTGCATGGCGAGCTGGTGCTGATGAGCCGTCTCGACGTCATGCTCAGCATGGACAGCGCCAATATGCACTTGGCATCACTCGTGGGCACCAAGGTGGTAAGCATTTGGGGCGCCACACACCCTTATGCGGGCTTCATGGGCTGGAACCAAAGCATCGACAATGCTGTGCAGGTTGACCTGCCGTGCCGTCCCTGCTCTATCTATGGCAACAAGCCTTGCACACAGGGCAACTATCCTTGCATGAACAACATTTTGCCACAACAGGTGGTAGAGAAAATAATTAATGTAATTCATCATAATTCATAATTCACAATTACTAATTCATAATTCATAATTCATAATGAATTGCCAAAGGCGAAGCCCATTATGAATTATGAATTGTGAATTATGAATTAAAAAAAATGCTTCTATTTTGTTAGTTAAAACTTATTCGGCAGCTGTCAATGGCCTCGACGTTACCACTGTAACGTTGGAGGTAAACCTTGTGCCAGGCATCTTTTATCGTCTTACGGGCCTGGGCGATGCTGCTGTGCGCGAAGGACGCGACCGCATTGCTGCAGCGCTGCAAAATAATGGGTTTAAGTTTCCGCACGCCGACATCACCGTAAACCTGGCGCCTGCCGATTTGCGCAAAGAGGGGTCGAGCTTCGACTTGCCATTGGCCATTGCACTGTTAGCGGCCGATGGCGCCATTGCCTGTCCGCAAATAGACCGCTATATGATGGTGGGCGAACTGAGCCTCGACGGCACCTTGCAGCCTGTGAAAGGTGCGCTGCCCATTGCCATCCGTGCCCGTGCCGAGCATTTTAAGGGCCTCATTGTGCCTGAACAAAATGTGCGCGAGGCGGCCGTGGTAAACAATCTTGAGGTGTATGGCATGCGCTCTATCAGTCAGGTGGTGGCCTTTCTTACGGGCAAAGAAAGTTTTGCGCCCACCGTCATCGACACGCGCCGCGAGTTTTACGAACAACAATATAGTTTCGACCTCGACTTTGCCGATGTGCGTGGCCAGCAAAACGTAAAACGTGCCCTTGAGGTGGCGGCGGCTGGTGGACACAACCTCATTATGGTGGGCCCGCCAGGATCGGGCAAGTCGATGATGGCCAAGCGTTTGCCCTCTATCCTGCCACCGCTATCGCTGGCCGAAAGTCTCGAAACCACGCAGATACACAGCGTGGCGGGAAAACTGCAACGTGGCACCTCGCTCATCTCGCAACGTCCCTTTCGCGCTCCGCACCACACCATCTCTGAGGTGGCACTGGTGGGTGGCGGTGCCAATCCGCAGCCTGGCGAAATATCGTTGGCGCACAACGGTGTGCTCTTTGCCGACGAGCTGCCCGAATTCAGTAAAACCACGCTCGAGATGCTGCGTCAGCCCTTAGAAGACCGCATCATCACCATCTCACGAGCAAAATATAGTGTCGACTTTCCTTGCTCTTTCATGTTTGTGGCGTCTATGAACCCTTGCCCCTGTGGCTATTACGGCGACCTCACACACCGTTGTGTATGCACCCCTGGGCAGCGTCAGCGGTATATGAACCGTATATCAGGGCCTCTGCTTGACCGTATTGATATTCAGTGCGATATTCAGCCTGTGCCTTTCAGCCAACTGTCGAGCGCACCAGCGGGCGAGCCCAGCGCCGTTATTCGTGAACGTGTGATAGCGGCTCGACACATTCAAGAGCAGCGCTTTGCCCACTGCAAGGGTGTGCACTGCAACGCACAGATGACCGAGCGCATGATACACCAGTATGCCGAGCCCGACGCCCAAGGTATGGAGCTCTTGCGCCAGGCCATGGCTTCGCTCAGCTTGTCGGCTCGCGCTTACAGTCGCATCTTAAAGGTGGCCCGCACCATTGCCGACCTCGATAACGAACCCAACATTCTCACCTCGCATCTGGCCGAGGCCATCGGCTACCGCACCCTCGACCGCGGCGATTGGGCTGATAGATTGATGTAATATCCAAGTAAGACGGTGGCGTGGTTAAGTGAAGAGTGAAGAATTCATGTGATGGGCGAGGCTAATCATAGTAGGACGGTGGTCTCCGTGCCCCGTCCTCCAGCAACCAAAAAAACAGCCCCATAAAAAAAGATAATACCATAAAAAGATAGCACCATAAAAAAAGGTCTTGACGTGTGCACTGCGTCAAGACCTTTAATGTTTTAAACGATGTAGTGTTCGTTAGGCGGGCCGCGATTGTCCCGCGTTGTCGCCCGAAGGCGTGTCGCCGTTATCGTCGCCATTGCCAATGCCAATAGCTCCGAGGATAGTGGTGGCCACGGCGATGATAACCTTCACGATTACCTGCCACACATTGATGTTAATTTTGCTCATGATATTTATTTTTTAAGGTTAATGTTTTTTTTGATTTGGGGTGGCTTATAGGTCTTATGGGACTCATAGGTCTTATAGGACTTATAGATTTTTCACTTTTCACTTTTCACTTTTCACTTTCTTCCCTCTTCTCCAGCTGCAGCACTTGCGTTATCAGCGGATACGGCATGTTCAGGTGATACAGTCGCCAGCAGTAGCGCCAGAGCATGGTGGGCATGAAGGTGCCTTTGCGTCCCACGGCCTTGTACGACAGTCGGTAGAAGGTTTTGGGGTTGTCGTCGATGGGCATGTTTAGGCTTCGGCACAGTCGCAGCACGATGTATCTTAGCGTTTGCGGATGCCCGTCGGGTCGTCGCACCACGTTAGCCAGATACGTCAGTCGTGCCATCTCCATGAGGTCGGTCGACGATCCTATCCATACCAGTCGGTCAGAGGGTTCATACTGCATCAGCCGCATGGTGTCGGCAATGAGTCGTTGTTTACCTTCCACGATCAGTTTGTTTGTTACGCGTTGCCTGATGGTTCTTCGCAGCGGTGTGGGCATTAGTTTTCGTTCACGTCGCACGGTTCTTTTTCTCAGAGCCTCGAAGCAACTTTCCTCAGCATGTTTCGTGTCGGCTTTAAAGTCGGCAGCGTTATACTGTGTGAATTGTTGGCGATTATTGTCAAGCAATTCTAAGTAGTTTGTTTTGTTGTCCATTGTTTCTTTTTTTTAATAGGTTTTCTTTACTTTTTACTGATTTCATGTTTTTTTTATTTGTGCATTTCACGGTGAGTAACGTCATGACGGTTTCTCTTTCCTGATTTCGGGTGCAAAGATACTGTGGTATGTGGAACAAACATTACCAAAAAAATATTTCTTTGTTAAGAAAGCGTAAAATGGGGGGAGAAGCCCCTCCCCCGCGCCGCGCACGCGCGGCTTTCCCCTCCCCTTATGGAGGGGAGTGAATGGCATTGCTAACTATGGATTAATCCCTGTGAGAACCTATTTTAGTTGCGGGAGGTTCTATTTTGGCTACGGGAGTACGGGGCACAGAGGCCACCGTCCTACTTTTTAGATACCCAGCCTCATTATTCTTGGCATCGTTATTAAAATATGGAAACCATAGTAGGACGGTGGCCTCCGTGCCCCGTCCTCCAACAAGAAGAAATTTCTGAAGACTATTCGATACGAGTTGATATCGACGCCAGCCTATTTGGGTAGGACAAAAGACAAGCACATTCTATATTTAGCCAGATCACTAAAAACATGACAATCATTCTTGTCTATATGGGAAAAAATAAAGGATTTCTCTGTGCCTTACGACACAGAGAAATCCTTATGACCGTTTTGTGATTAACCTAATTGGGGGTTATTTAATATCTTGTTCTCCCCATAAGACGGTTTCTATTGTGAGGACAGGGCGGACTTCATATGTACTATAGTCGTGATCTTGTGTATAAGGATATAGCACATGAAGGCCTTCGCTTGATCCTATAAAATTCATGCTTGTTCCATACCCCTTCTCCTTCTCGTCGGTAAGCCAGAATTTACCTTCTACATGTTCATTGTTACTTGTATCCATGCCAGGGAGGAATACGGCATTGTTGGTATATCCCGGTTGCTTACCCTTTAACGTAAATCCATGTTTATTATTTTTATACTCATAATAGGCATTCAGTATGTCAGTATTAGGCATCCAGTTTTTGCTTATTACCTCCACCTCAGCAAGTGAAGGTGTATGCCAATTCGTTCCCCATACATAATCTTTGCCAGTTTTACGTGCTTCTTCAAAATTCATTTTATCTGCTGCGTTCTTAACTGCAATTCTCGGACCACCAATCCACAACTGCACCCAGTCTACGGTCTCAGTTGTACCATTGATTGTAGCAGTACCAGTAGTAGGACCAGACGTAAGCGTATAGTATTTGCCGGCAGTAAGGCCTGCATCTTTTGTGGTCTTAAAACATCTATCATTATTCCAAACCGAAATCTTCACACCAGCAGGAACTATGACATAATAGATGCCCGCATTGCCTTTGTTTTCTTTATAAAATACCGAAACCTTAGTGTCGCTTTTTTCTACATCGAAGCCAGCTTCGTTCTTCTTAGCTTTTAGACCCTTCACATACTTGCCGTCAGCAGTCTTCAGATAGATGTCGCACGGACCAAAGTTGTCCACCTTAACGATGCGGAGCACGGCAGCCTGTGCTTTCATATTGATAGTGAGGCCATCGGCACCGGTTGTAGCTGTTTCGGTAGCACCTGCCAAAGCGTAGAGCTTAGCAGCAGAAGCTTCTGTGCCTTCCTGATTGGTAAGGTCGATATTGGTGTCTGGATAATAGGCATACCATGTGGCAGCCGATGCTGTGGTCTTGGCATCGGTGCTTGAGAAAGTGGCGCCATTCTTAGTGAATGAGTAATAATTATCGATGGTTTTGTTGCCAACCACAACCTTGTCGTTGTTTTCATATGCGAAACTCCATTTTCCGAATGTGTTACTTGGGTCGAATGTGGCACGTGTGTCATCCTGCTCTACATTGGCAATAAGGGTCATGCCCTTGCCCTGACCGTTGTTTGAATCGTCGTTGTCGTTGGTGATGTCGCTGCTGCACGATGTGAAAATAGTGGCTACAGCAGCCAATGCTAATAATAAAGTCTTTTTCATTACCTTTGTAAATCTAATAGCTCTCTTTGTGTTATCCTTACTACTTGCTTATCGTTTTTCTTAAGCGTTGTTAGTTTGTTGTATCCCAAATGTCTTCTTCGTCGCCTGATTCGATGCCATCACTGTACGTAATACCACCACTTGCTGGTACATTAGACTCACCGCCACCGCTTCCGGCAAGAATTGCCTGCGGTTCGAACATAATAATACTTATCTGGGGGGGTACCAGATACTTCTTCTTGCTCATAAATTCTGATAATTTTTTAAATTAAATAATTGAAAACAATTTTAACGTATTACTGTTATAAAACTCTCTTTCTTAATATTATCCTTCTATTGTATAAAGTATCAAAAAATACAGCTGCAAAGATACAAATATTTTTTTGAAAGTAAGTATGTAAGTAACTGTTCAAAATTAATTTTACAAATATGAATAATTCACGAATAAGTTCG
>ENA-ORSO01000632-ORSO01000632.1-human-gut-metagenome-genome-assembly--contig:-NODE-632-length-28006-cov-20.791313_pt1 | contig 28006 bp, 19 predicted proteins | sample MGYA00241902_ERZ509168 | MGnify/ENA primary metagenome ERZ509168 (study PRJEB26280, sample SAMEA2338806) | human gut metagenome | biome: human gut; feature: human-associated habitat; material: faeces... | reverse complement strand
AACTTATTCGTGAATTATTCATATTTGTAAAATTAATTTTGAACAGTTACTTATAATAAAAGTTCAATTTTATTATAATACCCCAAAACTCAAATATTTATACCCGTTTTATGAATGACAAACTAAAAACCTACGCAACGACGACGATGCTATTTTCGTCGCTGTTGATCGGGGGGGGTAACTTAGGCGCAGCCTTTGCAGCTCCCGGAAGTGTGGAAGGAGTGGTTAGTCTGGCACAAGACAACCGAGTAAAAGGAACTGTAGTGGACGATAAGGGCGAGCCTCTAATCGGTGCTGTAATACGCATCGTTGGCGCCGATGTGTCTTTCGCTGCCGTTACTGACATGGATGGAAAATTTTCTATCAAGGTTCCTAACAAAAATGCTACACTGGAAATCAAGAGTGTTGGTTACAAAACCTTGCGTGTGCCTGCCAATGGCAACCTGAACGTAACACTGAAGGAGGATATCTCCGACCTCAATGAGGTAGTTGTGATCGGTTACGGTACGCTCGACAAGAAGGAGGTTACCAGCGCCATCACCTCTATCAAGGGCAAAGACCTGATGGTGGGTGTAGGCGGTGCCGACATTTCAGGTGCATTGCAAGGCAAGATTAGTGGCTTGGTAATGAGCAACACTGCTTCGGCCAATGCTGGAACCACTTTCCAGCTGCGTGGTATGACCTCAGTAAACGCTGGCCGTGAGCCGCTGATTGTGATCGATGGTTTCCCTGGTGGCGACATCCGTTCACTGTCGCAGGATGATATTGCTTCTATCGACGTGCTGAAGGATGCTTCGGCAGGTGCTATCTACGGTACGCGTGCTGCTTCGGGTGTGATCTTGATTACTACCAAGAGCGGAACCAATACCCAGGGTAAGCTCGAACTCACCTACTCTAACGAGTTCTCTCACAAACAGTCGTACAACGCTCCCGAGATGCTGTCGGGTCGCGAGTATGCTGAGCACAATATTGGTACCGACTATGGCGACGACGTTGACTGGTGGGATGAGATGATCAACCACAAAAACTTCTCTACCAAGCATCACCTTTCGTTGCAGTATGGCACCGACAAGGCACAGGTTTATACCTCGCTCTACTATGAGAAGCAAGACGGTATTGCTATTGTTGATAGCCGTAAAGACTATGGTGGACGTGTGAACGCCAACTTCAAGCTGTTTGACGGATGGTTAGAGTTTAAGCCGATGGTTGACTATCGTCAGACCTCGCGTAACAACCACTGGCCCAACTTCCAGCAGGCGCTGTTCAACAACCCCACCCGTTCGCCCTACGACTCTAACTCAGAGACGGGTTACAACATCTGGCAGAACGAGACCCTCGACTATAACGTTGTGGCCGATGCTAAGCTCTATACCTACGAGGGCGTTGACAAGTGGTTCAAGCCCCAAATGGTGCTGAAACTGAACATCAAGCCCATTCCTGGTTTGAACTTCCAGCAGTCGTTTGGTTATGAGAACCGCCAGTGGGAGAACCACACTTATAACCCCAGCTACAGCCGCACGTCGATTGAAGACAACCACACGGGTTCGGCTTACCTCGGCTTCTCTAAGTCGGAGCGTATCACCTCTGAGGGTTACTTCTCTTATGCTAACGAGTTTAAAAAGCACTCTGTCAGCGCTACAGCAGGTTATTCTTACTTCGAATATAACAGTGATAACTTCAACATGAGCAACTACAACTTCTCAGTTGATGGCGTTAAGTTCTGGGATATTGGTCAGGGCACAGGTCTTGCCGATGGAAAGGCTTCAATGTCTTCAGGCAAGGATCCTTCTGAGAAACTGTTCTCTCTGTTTGCTCGTGCCAACTATGCTTTCGACGACACCTATCTGTTGTCGGCCTCTATCCGTCACGAGGGCTCTTCTAAGTTTGCCTCTAAGAACCGTTGGGCTAACTTCTGGTCAGCATCTGCAGGCTGGCGTATCTCTAACGAGAAGTTTATGAAGAACATCTCATGGGTAGAAGACTTGAAGCTGCGTGTAGGTTATGGTGTTACTGGTAACAACAACTTCTCGTCTTCATACATGGCTAACATGTTAGGCTCTGACGCCTTCTGGTATCTGCCTAACGGCAACTGGAAGAAGTCGTATGGTAAGACACAGAACGTGAACCCCGACCTGGGTTGGGAAGAGAAGAAGGAGTGGAACTTCGGTATCGACTACTCTCTGTTTGGCGGTCGCCTCTATGGTAAGTTCGACTACTTTATCCGTAACATCGACAACCTGCTTTATAGCGTGAACGTGCCACAGCCTCCTTATACACAGGGCACACAGTGGCAGAACATTGGTAAGATGCAGATTAAGGGTTGGGAGTTTGAAGTGGGTGGCACACCCGTTAAGACCAAGGACTTTACCTGGAACTCGAACCTGAACCTGAGCCACAATAGCGGTAAGATTAAGACACTGTGGGGTAACAACACTTACTTTAATGGCAACGGCTTCCCCGCTCCTGGTACTCCTGGTGATGCTGCTCGTATCGAGGAAGGCTCTACCATTGGTTCATTCTTCATTTGGAAGTTTGCTGGCTTCGACGACGATGGCAACTTCTTACTCTACGACAAGGACAACAACGTCATTCCTGCAACCCAGAAAACTGAGCTCGACAAACGTTACATGGGCAACTATACTCCGAAGCTCATCGCTGCATGGAACAACACCTTTACCTACAAGAACTGGGATTTGGGTATCAACATGCGCTCATGGATTGACTTCGACGTGATGAATACTGCTAACATGTACTTTGGTATTCAGGGCCGTGGCAACAACAACGTGCTGAAGGCTGCTTATACCAAGTTTAACCACATCAAGGGTGAGAAGCAGATTTGCGACTACTATCTTGAGGATGGTACCTTCTTGAAGATTGACGCTATCACACTGGGTTATACGTTCAATATGAAGAAGCTTACCAATAACATGATTAACAAGATTCGTCTCTGGGCTACCTGTGGTAACGTATGCACCATCACTGGTTACAGCGGCATGAATCCTGAAGTGAACATCACTGGCTGGGATCAGGGTACAGAGAAATTCTGGAGCGACTATTATCCTACAGTTCGTACATGGACCTTCGGTATGCAGTTTAATTTCTAACCTATTATATTTGACAATATGAAAACGAATAATATATTGAAATCGATATTGGGAGGTGTAGTGGCCGCTACTGCGCTCACTTCTTGTAACATCGATCCCGATTTTTATTCTCAGGTAACCCCTGAGACCTTCTATACAAGTCAAGAGGCTGTGTACCAGCGCTACGCACGCCCCTTTACACACTGGCGCTGGTTTGCTGGTCACGATGATAATATGTGGCTGTTGCAAGAATTGGGTACTGACGAGTTTATCCAGCCTACACGCGGTAGCGACTGGTACGATGGTGCTAAATATCAGAAGATACACCACCATGAGTATGCCGAGGATATGGGCTTCATTGATGAAGGTTGGAAACTGTCGCAGATGGGTACCGCTCTCGCATGGGACGCTCTTGAGGATTTGAGCACTGTCGACTTCAACAAGTTGGGCTTCCCTGAGGGCACTCGTGATGCTATGCTCTCTCAGCTGCAAGGCTTGGTAAGCTACTTCTACCTCAAAGGTCTTGATATGTTTGGTGGTATGCCTCTCTACACCACTACACAGAGCGATATTAAGCCTCGTTCTACCGATGTGCGCACCTTCGAGTTTATCGACTCACTGCTCACTGAGGCGCTGCCCAACGTGCCTGTAAAGACAGAGCTTGGCGCTAAGGAAACAGGTGCTATCAACGCTGCTGCCATTGCTACCATGAAGGCTCAGCTCTACTTCAATGCTCCTTCATATATCCGCCAGGAGAAGTGGCAAGAGTGTGCTGATATTTGCAAAGACATCATCGAAGGCAAGTATGGCAAGTATGACATCGATCCCGACTGGACCAATGTGTTTGGCTTTAACAACGACACCAGCCCTGAGATTATCTGGAGTGTGCCCAGTGAGCACGCTAAGCTTGAATCAGATGGTATGCACTGGTCGCGCATGGTGCCCTACAACTTCCGTAACTACCTTGGTGGCTTGGAAGACTCTGGTTCAAACAATGGTATAGCTTTGATGCCAGGTCTCGACCCCACAGGCACTCCTTACACTACCAAGCTTGGACGTATCTACTCTAAGTTCAACGACCAGGATATTCGCAAACAAAACTATGTATATCTTGGCGATGGTAAGTATAAAGGCATGTTCGTAGTAGGTCTGCAAAAAAACCCCTTGAACCCCGAGTGGGTGTGCTTGGGCTCACGCGAATATAATGGACAGATTATCAACGAGGTTGACCAGGTGGCTTACTTCTCACGCATAAACAACCCGAGATATAAGGATGCTAATGGTAACTTCCAGTATACAAGCGTAAACGATCTGGAGTCGAACATCGGTACTGCAGAGGAGAACTCTGGTATTCGTTTGTATAAGGTTAGTCCGCGTCCTAATCAGACCGATAAGAAGCTCATGTTCAACCCTGACATTCCTGTCATTCGTCTGGCCGAGGTTTACTATATGTGGGCAGAGTGCAAGATGCGCCTGGGCAAAAAACAGGAAGCTGCTGATCTCATCAACCACGTGCGTAAACGCTACTTTGAGGGTGGCAACGACCCCGACCCCGTTACTGCAGCCAACCTCGACAAGTATCGTATGCTTGACGAGTGGATGATGGAGTTTGTAGGTGAGGGCCGTCGTCGTACCGACCTCGTACGCTGGGATGCTTACGTAACTGAAGACTGGTGGGATCATAAGGCTACCAATAACAAGAACCTGAACCGCTTCCCCATCCACTACTCAGTGCTTGAGGCTAACCAGAAGCTGGAGCAGAACCCCGGCTATGGTCGCAACTAATAATTAAGGAATTAAGTAATAAGATTGTTTTAGGATAATGCGCTTCGCGTAAAACCTTAAATACGCGAAGCGCCTATGAATAAGGTTAGCATAATAAAAAGAGGGTAACAGCTTGTTTCGCTGTTACCCTCTATTTCTTTAGTTGACTCGTCAACTTGTCAACTTGTCAACTCGTCAACTACCAAGTTCAAACGCCATCCGTTCAGCCTCGGCAATAATGTCTTCGCGCGATTTGTCGCGGTGGGTGATGTGGCTGAGGTCAAACTCGTCGGCTTCATCATCATCATCGTCAGCTTCTTCTATCTCAGGAAGGCTGGAGAGGCTTTCTTTTGCGTTCTGAGCGCCTTTCTCGGCCTTTGTGGTATAGTTGTCTGCATACATGGGCGAATGGCGCTGTGCGCGATTTTTGCGGCCTTTTTGCTCGCTACCCTTTTCATGGGTTGCTGTTTCGGTCTCTACCGCTTCGGTTGCGGCCATTTCGGTTACGACCTCTTCCTGTATCGCCTCGTCGTTCACCACGTTGTTGTTCGTGGTGGTAAGCGCGTTGGCAGCGTCAAGTTGTAGTGCCTTGTCGGTAAAGAAATCGTCGGGCTGCTCGGTAGAGGGCACTGTTTCAACGGGCATCTCCTCCATCTTGGTGCGGTTTGTCTTAGCGGCAAACACGGCATCAAGGAAGCCAGGCTCCTTCTTCAGCTTCTCAAGGGTGCGCTTCGAGGCCAGCTGCTGACTTTCTTTCTTGCTGTAGCCAGTGGCCTCGCATCCCTCCTGCTCTTCTATCACCACGCGATAGCCAAACACGGGGCTGCCGTTCTTATCTTTATGCTGGTCGGTGAGCACAAACTCAAGCTGCACGCGGTTCTTCTGTGTCCACTCTATCAGCTTGCTCTTGAAGTTCACCTCCTTATACGCCACCTTATCAATATTAATCATTTGCGCCAGTATGCGCTTCTTTATGAACCGCATGCAGGCGTCGTAGCCACGGTCGAGGTAGATGGCGCCCACCAGTGCCTCGAAGGCGTTGCCACCCATGTACGAGTTGTGTGAGGCGGCACGTCCGTTTGACAGGATGAGCTTTGTGATGCCCATCTCCTGTGCCAATCGGTTCAGAGTGTCGCGCTGCACCAGCTTCGAGCGAGTGTTGGTGAGAAAGCCTTCGCGTTTGCCGGGGAAATGACGGTACACGATGTCGCCCACAGCGGCATCGAGAATGGCGTCGCCTAAAAATTCGAGGCGCTCGTTGTTGATAGGTTTACCCTTGGCGTTGCGCTTAAACATGCTCTTGTGCATAAGTGCCAACTTATACAGCGAGATGTCGTGGGGATAAATGCCAATGATTTCGTATAAAGACATATAAAGCTCCTTTTCCTTGCGGAAGGGGAGCTTTATACGATCAATGATATTATTCAGCATATTTCTTGAATGCTACACATGCGTTGTGACCTCCAAAGCCGAAGGTGTTGCTGATGGCGGCACGCACCTCGCGCTTCTGTGCCTTGTTGAAGGTGAAGTTGAGGTTGTAGTCGATCTCCTCGTCGTTGTCGCCCTCTTCGTGGTTGATGGTGGGAGGAATGATGTCGTTCTTTACTGAGAGCACGGCAACCATAGCCTCTACAGCGCCAGCAGCACCCAGCAGGTGACCTGTCATCGACTTGGTAGAGCTGATGTTCAGTTTGAAAGCAGCATCGCCAAACACATCCTTGATGGCCTTGGCCTCAGAGATGTCGCCCACGTGTGTGCTGGTGCCGTGAACGTTGATGTAGTCGATATCCTCGGGCTTCAAGCCAGCATCCTCAAGGGCGCGCTGCATCACGAGCTTAGCACCCAGACCCTCGGGGTGTGAGGCGGTGATGTGGTATGCGTCGGCGCTCATGCCCTCGCCCACCATCTCGGCGTAAATCTTGGCGCCACGAGCCTTGGCGTGCTCCAGCTCCTCAAGGATGAGACAGCCAGCACCCTCGCCCATGATGAAGCCGTCGCGGCTGGCGCTGAACGGACGTGAGGCGTGCTCGGGGTCGTCGTTACGGGTTGACAGTGCGTGCATAGCGTTGAAGCCGCCTACGCCACAAGCGCAGATGGCAGCCTCGGCACCGCCGCCCAATATCATGTCGGCCTTGCCCAGACGCACCAGGTTGAAGGCATCGGCCAGCGCGTTGCTTGATGATGCGCAAGCTGATGTGGTGGTATAGTTAGGGCCGTTGAAGCCGTAAAGGATAGAGATCTGTCCTGATGCGATGTCGGCAATCATCTTCGGAATGAAGAAGGGGTTGAACTTAGGACCAGCCTCTTGGTGCTGACTATAATAAGACACCTCGTCTTCAAAGGTCTTGATGCCACCGATGCCTACACCGTAAACCACGCCTACGCGCTGCTTGTCGATGGCGTCGAGGTCAACCTGACTGTCTTCGATAGCTTGTTTTGCAGCGATGATGGCGAGCTGTGTATAGCGGTCCATCTTGCGAGCTTCCTTGCGGTCGATATAGTCGTTTATATTGAGGCCTTTAACCTCGCAAGCAAACTGTGTCTTGAAATTGGTGGTGTCAAAATGGGTGATGGGGGCAGCACCGCTCTTACCTGCCAGCAGATTTGCCCAGGTTTCTTCAGCAGTATTGCCTACAGGTGTAACGGCGCCAATGCCCGTTACTACTACTCTTTTTAATTCCATGTCGTTGTTTTAATGTCTGGTGCTTGATATGAAAAGGTATGTTTTTTCGGTGCACTTATTTTAAAAGCGCAAAAGGTTGATGGTTTCTGGGTGAAGAAATGTTCAGGTGCCAGAAACTATCAACCGTTAAAACGTGCAAGCGCGGTTAGCGCCTCAGTCATCTTTTTGTTATTCTTCTTTAGCAATGCCGTGCCTCTTTACGATACGGGGCGTATGTAGGCCCCTTCGGCATTGAGGAAGGGGGTTATACTGAGGGGTGTGCCTTATTTGCTGTTCTCCTGGATGTAAGTGATAGCGTCACCAACAGTGGCGATCTTCTCAGCCTTATCGTCGGGGATAGAGATACCAAACACCTTCTCAAACTCCATGATGAGCTCTACAGTGTCGAGTGAATCAGCACCGAGATCGTTTGTGAAGCTTGCTTCGGGCTTTACATCAGCCTCGTCAACACCCAGTTTGTCTACGATAATGTCCTTTACCTTTGCTTCAATTTCTGACATAATTTTAATCTTTAATGTGTTTATAAATAATATTCTAATTTCAAAATCGGCTACAAAGTAAGTCATTTTTATCCGTTCTTGCAAATTTTTTCATTAAAAAAGCATAAAGCACTGCACAAACATAGTGGTTTTGTGCATGTTTTTGCCCTTTTTCTTTACTTATATCAATGCAAGTGGTTGAAAATATGACTTTTAAGCCTTCGTGTGGGGTGGGGATTTTATAGGCAGCTTAGCTATAGGATTTTTCACTTTTCCCTTTTCACTTTTCCCTATTCATTTTCCCCTTTTCACTTTTTCCTTTTTCCTTCTTAGCTTTTCCCTCTCAATATCTTTTTGATATCGTTCAGTTTGTTCAGGGCTTCAACGGGCGTTAGGTTGTTAATGTCTAAGCCTAATATCTCGTCGCGTATCTGTGAGAGCACAGGGTCGTCGAGCTGGAAGAAGCTGAGCTGTAGGTTGTCGGCCTTGGGCAGATGGGTGGTTTTCTTGGCTTTGATGGTGTGGCCCTCAGCGTTGCTTTCGCCTTGTGCGTTGCTTTCAGCATGGCTTTCGCTTTCTGTTTCGTCAATGCCCACTTGTGCGTTGTCGGCTTCGAGCTGTTTCAGCACTTCGTTTGCGCGTTTCACAATACTTTTGGGCATGCCTGCTATCTCGGCCACATGAATACCGAACGAGTGTTCAGAGCCGCCTGGCATCAGTTTCCTTAAGAAGATAACCTTGCCATCAACCTCGCGCACGCTTACATTATAATTCTTTATACGTGCAAACTGGCGTTCCATCTCGTTCAGTTCGTGATAGTGGGTGGCAAAGAGGGTGCGTGCCTGTGCGCCGCGGTGCTGGTGCAGATATTCGACAATGGCCCATGCTATAGAGATGCCATCGTAGGTAGAGGTGCCGCGTCCCAGCTCGTCGAAGAGCACGAGCGAGCGTGGTGTTACGTTGTTCAAGATGTCAGATGCCTCGGTCATCTCAACCATGAAGGTCGACTCGCCCAGCGCAATGTTGTCTGAGGCGCCCACACGGGTAAACACCTTGTCTACGGTGCCTATGTGTGCCTTGTTGGCTGGCACGAAGCAGCCCGTTTGTGCCATGAGGGTGATGAGGGCCGTTTGCCTGAGCAATGCCGACTTTCCCGCCATGTTAGGGCCAGTGATAATGATTATTTGTTGCTTCTCGGTGTCGAGACGAATGTCGTTGGGCACATAGCTTTCGCCCACGGGCAACTGTGTTTCGATAACGGGGTGTCGGCCCTGTACAATGTCGAGGGCGTCGTCGTCAGCCACCTCGGGGCGCACATAGTGGTGCTCGGTGGCCGTCTTAGCAAAGGCCATGAGGCAGTCGAGTCGGGCCGTGATGTTGGCGTCGATCTGTATCTGCGGAATATACTCTTGCATGGCCGCAATGAGCTCGTTGAAGAGGCGTGTTTCGAGAATCAGAATTTTCTCGTCGGCACCCATAATTTTCTCTTCATATTCTTTCAGCTCTTGCGTGATGTATCGCTCGGCGTTGGCCAGCGTTTGCTTGCGCACCCACTCGGCGGGCACCTTGTCTTTATACGTGTTGCGCACCTCAAGATAATAGCCAAACACGTTGTTGTAGCCCACCTTTAGCGAGGTTATGCCCGTGCGTTCGGTCTCGCGCTGCTGTATCTCAAGCAGATAGTCGCGGCCGTGGCGCGAGATGCGTCGCAGTTCGTCCAGCTCGTCGTTATAGCCATCGGCAATCACGCCGCCCTTGTTTACCAGCTGTGGGGCGTCGGGGCGTATCTCTTGTTCAATGCGTTGTCGTAAGATAGAGCAGGGGTTTATCTGTTCGCCCATGCGTTGCAGCCCCTCGTCGGTGGCGTTTTCCAGCGTCGTCTTCACGGGCACCAAGGCCGAGAGGGCCAACTTTAGTTGTACCACCTCGCGTGGCGACACACGTCCTACGGCCACCTTTGAGATGATGCGTTCCAGGTCGCCAATGCGGTGCAGCTGGTCGTCGATGCCGTCGGCAAAGGCCGTGTGGTCGAGGGCATACTGCACAATGTTGAGGCGTGCGTTGATGGCGTTTACATCTTTCAGCGGAAACACCATCCAGCGTCTGAGCATACGTCCGCCCATTGGCGTCACGGTTTTGTCGATAACGCCCAGCAGCGAGAGGCCGTCGGGCTGCATGGGCTGCACCAGTTCGAGCGAGCGAATGGTGAAGTTGTCGAGTCGAACGTAGCGCTCTTCCTCGATGCGTCGTAGCGAGGTGATATGGCCGATGTGCGTGTGCTGCGTCATTTCAAGATATTGCATCACGGCACCTGCGGCAATGATGCCGTTGGCCAGGTGTTCTACGCCGAAACCCTTTAGCGAGGTGGTGCCGAAGTGGCGCAGCAGCTTTTGTCGAGCGGCGGTGTCGGTAAACACCCAGTCGTCGAGCTCGAAGATGCACCACCGTGTGCCAAACTGCTCGTCGAAGAGCGCTTTGCAGGCACGGTCGTACAGCACCTCTTTGGGTTGGAAGTTGGCCATCAGCTTAGCCACATAGTCGGCATTGCCTTCGCCCGTAAGAAATTCGCCTGTAGAGATGTCGAGGAAGGCTACGCCCACGCTCTGCCTACCGAAGTGTACGGCCGCCAGAAAGTTGTTCTCTTTATAGTTGAGCACGTTGTCGGCCATGGCCACGCCCGGCGTCACCAGTTCGGTAATGCCACGTTTCACCAACTTCTTTGTGAGCTTAGGGTCTTCCAGCTGGTCGCAGATGGCCACACGGCGTCCAGCGCGTATGAGGCGGGGTAGGTAGGTGTCGAGCGCGTGGTGTGGGAACCCAGCCATCTCGGTGTCGCCCTTTGAGCTGCCATTATTGCGGCGTGTGAGGGTGATGCCCAGTATGCGCGATGCCGTCACCGCGTCGTCGCAATAGGTTTCGTAAAAGTCGCCACAGCGAAACAGCAGTAGCGCGTCAGGATGCTTTGCCTTCAGCGACAAAAACTGCTTCATCATGGGTGTGGGTTCATTCTGCTTGCTTGCCATTTTTTTATAGATATTTCATTAATATGTCCCACACTGCAATGATGTGGCAGATAGATCCAGCCAAGACAAAGAAGTGGAACACGGTGTGCATATAGCGGCGCCCATTGAGGCTGTAAAAAAGGGCACCTGTGATGTAGCACACGCCCTCGCCAATAATCCATGCTACGGCGGTGGTGCTCACACACGCTATCAGAGGCTTAAAGGCCACGAGCACGCTGAGGCCCATCACCACGAAGCAGATGGTCTCGACCTTGCTGTGCCCCTTGAGCGAGATAAAACTTTTGATGGTGCCCGCTATGGCTGCCGCCCATATAAAGATGAACAGCGCCCATCCCCAGTAGCCGTAGTCGCGCATGGCGATGAGCGTGATGGGCGAGTAGCTGCCCGCTATGTGCCAGTAGATGGCGGCGTGATCCCATTTGCGCAGCCGCTCTTTCCATGGCGACCATGCGCTCAAGGCGTGATATACGGTGCTGGCTACGTATGAGCACAACATGCCAAACAGGTACAGGATGATGCCTGCCGTGGCCCATCCGTTACGTGCCCATCCGCACCACACCAGAAAGGCGGTGCCCACGGTGAGCCCTAAGATGATGCCAGCGCCGTGCGACCATGAGTTCCACAGCTCTTCTTTATGATTGAAAAATATCTTCATTTTTGATTTTTAGGTGATAGGCCTGTATAAGCCTTACTAAGCCTTTCTAAGCCGAGGGGAGTGGAGGGCGAAGGCTTACGAGAGCGGTAAAGCTATAGGATTTTTCACTTTTCCCTTTTCCTTTTAGTTAACCACTGCTATTTTGCATACGGTGCCTTTCTTGCCATCGGCCGTGGCCGTTTGCACCATGTATACGCCGCTGGCCACCCGACGTCCTTTTTGGTCGGTGGCATCCCATGTAAAGGTGCCGCCGTTGCTGCGTCCTTCGGCCACCAGGGTGCCGTTGGTGGTTACAATCTTTACGTCGGCATTCAGCGTAAGGCCTGTTACCGTAACAAGGCCGTTATAGTCGGGGCGTACGGGGTTGGGGTAGGCATATACATTGTCTTTTGTCATGGTCTCGGCGGGCTCAGAGGCATCGCTCATATACGAGCATAGGCCCACGGCGGTGCCTATATATACACGTCCTGTTCGTCCATCAACGGCCACGCTCTCAATTTCGTTTGAGGGTAGGGGCGAGTTGTCGGTGGTGAAGTGGGCAATCTGCTTCATGTTGTCGGCGCTGATAAGGTATATGCCGTTATCGTCGGTGCCCATCCATTTGCGTCCAGCACCGTCGATGGCCATACATTTTATGCCCACGTTAGCCAGCAGATAGTCGGCCAGGTTTGTGCCATCGTTGCGTGGCACCTTTACCTGGTTAAACACCGTTCCGCCGCTTTCGAGCGTTGCCACCTCAAGCATAAGCGGACCTGCGTTTGTGCCTATCCACATATTGTGTTCAATATCTTCGACCACGCAGCGCACCCCTGTTACCGATACTGCCGCGCCATCTTCGTTGATGAACGATGTGTAAACGTTCATCACATCGTTTTCAGTGTCGTAGGCTATGAGGGCAGGCTTGCGATAGTCGTCGTTGACAAACCACAGCAGGTTGCGCGAGTCGAACATCATGCTCGTCATCATATCCATTGAGCGCTGCTTGCCGTTGACCGTCACCATGAGGTTGCTGTTAGGGTGCTGTGTCCAGGTGCCATCCTTGGTTAATGATAGCAGCGATGTTGAGCCGCTGATGCTGTTTGTAGCCCACAGCGTGCCTTTGTTGTCGATGGCGCATGAGAACACACAGGTATAGTTGGGCCAGCTGGCGGGGTCTTTCACCGTCTCGGCATGTTGTAGGGGCGAATTGTCGAGGTTCCAGCGGCGCCACAGCTGCCCATCTTTAAACTGGAAGATGCCAGGTATGCCCGACACGGTGATGTGTGAGGCATCCGTGGGGTCGAAGCAGAGGTCGGTGATGCCGCGATATTTATAACTTAATGTTTCGGCGAAGGTGTCGTCGAAGAACGTCCAGTTGTCGCCATCCCATACCTGTACGGCGCCTGGCTGCTCGCCTGTGCCACGGCCTGGCACGCTGTATAGTGTAGCGTTGCGCAACTTGATGCGTGCAAAGTGGTTGCTGCGCGGACTGTTAGGCAAGATGTTTGGGGTGACGATAGAGTAGGGGGCGTTGGTTTGTTCGCTCTCAAAGGCTATCTGCTGTGCTACGCCCTTGCTGCTGCCCACCCACCATGTGTTGGTGGTGGCGTTGTATAGCCAGGCATAGGTGTTGTCGATATGCTGACTGGTGCAGTGCCCATCGGCGGTATAGATAAGCACATCGGGGCTGTAGGCATAAAACAATAGGCGGTCGGCGGTTTTCTGCACCTTCTTCATGTGTGGAGACCACACCACAGCGCTGCTGCCATTGGCCTCGTTGATGGTGCACAGGTAGGTGTCAGAGGCGGCATACAGCTGGCTTTTCAAGCGCGCCACCATCATCCACGGTGTGGTGTTGAGCTGTGTCCAGGCGCTGGGCTGCATGAGGTTTGAGGTGATATTGCCTCGGTACAGCCCCTTTACGGTGGCGGCAAAGAGGGTGTTGCCCTCAACGAGCACGTCGTTTACCTGTGTGCCCATGTTGTAGGTGTCGTCAATCTCGCCACGTGCCATGTTCAGTTTTATAATGCCAAACATGGTGGTGAGATAGGCGTGGCGCCCCGACATGATGATGTTTGTTACCGTCTTGTCTTCGGTCATGGCCTTGTTGTAATAGTCAGGCACGTTGACCACCGACCCATCAGTGTGCAGAATGTCAATATTGCCATTGCTGTATAGCACCAGCAGCGCACGCACGGTGGCGTTAAAGCTGATGTCGGCAATGCTGGCATCGCTCAGCGGGCTGCCCTTGCTATAGGTTGTGCTTTCGCCAGTGTTTACATCATAGCTCATCACATTGCCTGATGCCAACACCCAAACACGTCCGCCACCTTCAACAATACGCGTAACGTCATAGTAGGCCAGAAATGCTTGCCACGAGCCCTGTTGCTGGGCTTGTATGGGCACGAGTGTGGCCACCATGAACAGACAGAGAAGGTACGCCCTTTTTATCGTGAGCACACGAAAGGCGTGAGCGATGGTTGAAAGTGTGGATGTGTGTGGTGTAAGCATATCAGATGTTTTGTGACAAAAGAAACTGTGCCAACTGCTGTACGGCGCGTGCGCGGTGTGAGATGGTGTTCTTCACCGCGTCGCCCAGCACAGCAAACGACTGGTTGTAGCCCTCGGGCACAAACAGCGGGTCGTAGCCGAAGCCCCCCGTGCCTGTGCGTTCGGTGGCGATGGTGCCGTCAACGCGCCCCTCGAAGAGGTGCACATTGCTGGCATCGGGGTGTGCTGCGTCGGGCAGCAGCAGGGCGATGACGGTGCGGAAGCATGCTTTACGGTTAGTTTGTCCCTCGAGTTCGTGCAGCAGTTTGCGCATATTGGCTTCCGAGTCGTGCCCCACACCCTCGGCATAGCGTGCGCTATGCACGCCGGGGGCGCCATCCAGTGCGTCGACCTCCAGTCCGGTGTCGTCGGCAAAGACGGGCAGATGATAGCGTGTCATCACATATTGCGCCTTTTGCAAGGCGTTGCCCTCCAGCGTGTCGGCCGTTTCTGGTATGTCGGCGTGGCAGTTGATATCGTTCAGCGACAATACCTCAAGCTTGTTGCCCAGAATTTGGCGTATCTCCTGTAGCTTGTGGGCATTGTTCGTGGCAAATACTATTTTCATTGTTGTCTTTAATGTTTTTCTTGTTTTGCAGGTGTGTTTGCAGCTCTTGTGTGTGCTTGTCGGTAACCTTCACCTTGATGTGGTCGAAGCCCTCGCCAAAGACGCCTATGACGGCACTCTGACTCACGAAGGCGTTGGGGTCGATAATCTTGATGAGGCGGAAAATGGCAGGGCTCTCGTTCTTGCGCGCCAAGATGCACAGCACCTTCATGTCTTGGCCAGTGTACCAGCCATGACCGTCGAGAATGGTTACGCCGTGGTCGAGCTTGGTGCCTATGGCGTAAGCTATCTCTTCGTGCTTGCGCGAGAAGATCATAAACTGCACCGACTCGCGACGAGCGTTCATCACATAGTCGAGCACAAAGTTTTCAATCATCATGGCGCAGAGACCTGTTACCATGATACGCAAGCCCATCTCATAGTTATATTTCTCACAGAACACGGGGAATGACGACCCGATGATGAGGATGTCGACAATGATGAGCACGGTGCCCAACGACAGGTTGTGATACTTGTTAACCACGGCGGCCACAATGTCGGTGCCGCCCGTCGAGCCGTTATGTAGGAACACTACGGCCAAGGCCGAGCCTGTAAAGCAGCAGCCTATCACCATCGACATAAACACGTTGTTCTCGCCCAGCAGGCGTAGCATGTGGCCGTCGGTGCCGGTCATCAGGTTTTGCGCTATCCATAAGAACACGGATAGGGAAATGATGGCGTATACCGTCTTCACCATAAACTTGAAGCCCAGTATCTTGAGGGCCACCGCCAGCAGTACCAGGTTGATGATGAAGTAGGTGTAAGAAATGGGTATGCGCGATGCGTAATAAACAATGGCAGCGATACCCGTTACGCCTCCCGTCACAATCTGGTAGGGTAGCAAGAAGACGGTCCAGCCGAAGGTATACATCAGCAGACCGAGGGTGATGAAGAGGTAGTCCTTCACCTCATTGGCAATAGCTTTGTTTTTGAACATAAAACTTACTTCACTACAATATTCACAATCTTCTTCGGCACCACGATCACCTTCACCACGGTCTTGCCAGCAAGATATTTCTGGCTCTGCTCGTCGGCCAGCACGGCAGCCTGTATCTCGTCGTTCTTGGCGTCGGCAGCAAATTTCTTCTGGAAGCGTGCCTTGCCGTTGAACGACACGGTGAGCTGCACCTCGTTCTCAACAAGATAGTCGGGGTTGAAGGCGGGCCACTGTGCGTCGCATACCGAGCCCTGTCCGCCTGTGAGGTGCCACAGCTCTTCGGCAATGTGGGGTGCGAAGGGTGCTATGAGCACGGTGAGCTGGTTGAGCAGTGTGCGGTTGTGGCACTTCTGTTGTGACAGTTCTGACACGGCAATCATGAAGGCCGAGATAGAGGTGTTGTATGAGAACTTCTCAATGTCTTCGGTCACCTTCTTGATGAGCTTGTGCACGCTCTTCAGCATCTCGGGTGTGGGTGTGTTGTCGTCGAGCTCGGCCTGGTATAGGTTCCAGAACTTCTTCAAGAAGCGGTGGCAGCCGTCAATGCCGTTGGTGTCCCAGGGTTTGCTCTGCTCAACGGGGCCGAGGAACATCTCGTACAGACGCAGGGTGTCGGCGCCATAGCGCTCAACAATCATGTCGGGGTTTACAACGTTGAACATCGACTTCGACATCTTTTCAACGGCCCATCCGCAGATGTATTTGCCGTCTTCCAGCACAAACTCGGCGTTCTGATATTCGGGTCGCCACTGGCGGAAGGCGTCAATGTCGAGCACGTCGGCGTTAACGATGTTTACGTCAACGTGTATGGGGGTAACGTCGTACTGGTCTTTCAGACCTGCCGATACAAAGACGGGAGCCTTTGAGTGGTCGTCGTTGTTAATGCGATATACAAAGTTGCTACGGCCCTGTATCATGCCCTGGTTAACAAGTTTCTGGAAGGGCTCTTCCTTGCAAGACACGCCTAGGTCGAAGAGGAACTTGTTCCAGAAGCGTGAGTAGATGAGGTGGCCTGTGGCGTGCTCGCAGCCGCCTACATACAGGTCAACGTTTTGCCAGTAGTGGTCGGCCTCGGTCGATACCAGTGCCTCGGTGTTAGTGGGGTCCATGTAGCGCAGATAATAGGCCGATGAGCCTGCAAAGCCTGGCATGGTGTTGAGCTCGAGGGGGAATATGGTTTTGTTGTCAACCAGTGCCTTGTCTACCACCTTGTTTTGTGTGGTGTCCCATGCCCACATCTTGGCGCGGCCCAATGGTGGCTCGCCGGTCTCGGTGGGCTTGTAGGTTTCAATCTCGGGCAGCTCGAGGGGCAGACAAGCCTCGGGCACCATTTGTGGCATGCCGTCTTTATAGTAAACGGGGAAGGGCTCGCCCCAGTAGCGCTGGCGCGAGAAGATGGCGTCGCGCAGACGGTAGTTTACCTTCACGCGGCCCAGGCCTTTCTCGGTAACAAACTGCTTGGTCTTGGCAATGGCCTCTTTCACGCTGAGGCCGTTCAAGGTGAAGCCGTCGAGGCTCTCCTTGCCAGCGGCGGGCGAGTTGGTTACGATGCCTTCTTTGGCGTCGAAGCTCTGCTCGCTCACATCGGCACCCTCAATCAGGGGGATGATGGGCAGGTTGAAGTGGCAGGCAAAGGCGTAGTCGCGCGAGTCGTGAGCGGGTACGGCCATGATGGCGCCTGTGCCGTAGCCAGCCAGCACATATTCAGAAATCCAGATAGGAATGTCTTCGCCTGTGAAGGGGTTTACGGCATACGAGCCTGTGAACACACCCGTTACGGCGTGGTTGGCCATGCGGTCGAGCTCGGTGCGCTTCTTTACGTAAGCCAAATATTCGTCTACGGCAGCCTTCTGCTCGGGGGTGGTGAGCTGCTCTACCAGCTCGCTCTCAGGAGCCAGCACCATGAAGGTAACGCCGAAGATGGTGTCGGCGCGTGTGGTGAAGATGGTGAAATGTTTTTCGCTGTTTTTTACTGTGAACTCCATCTCGGTTCCTTCAGAACGGCCTATCCAGTTGCGTTGTGTTTCTTTTATCGAGTCGCTCCAGTCGATGGTGTCGAGACCGTCGAGCAGACGCTGCGAGTAGGCCGAGGTGCGCAAGCACCACTGGCGCATCTTTTTCTGCACTACGGGGTATCCGCCGCGCTCGCTCACGCCGTTTACCACCTCGTCGTTGGCCAGCACGGTGCCCAGACCTGCGCACCAGTTTACCATGGTTTCGCCCAGGTAGGCTATGCGGTAGTTCATCAGCGTTTGCTGCTTCTCAACGTCGGTCATGGCGTTCCACTCGTCGGCAGTGAAGGTCAGGGGCTCGCTCTGTGCCACGTCAAGGCCCTCGGTGCCCTTCTGCTCGAAGTGTTCAACGAGCTTGCTGATGGGCTGTGCCTTGTGGCAGGTGTTGCAGAAGAAGTGGTTAAACATCTTCTGGAAGGCCCACTGTGTCCAGTGATAGTATTTGGGGTCGCAGGTGCGCACCTCGCGACTCCAGTCGAACGAGAAGCCTATCTTGTCGAGCTGTTCGCGATAGCGGTTAATGTTGGCTACGGTGGTAACCTCGGGGTGCTGACCTGTTTGTATAGCATACTGCTCGGCGGGCAGGCCGTAGGCGTCGTATCCCATGGGGTTCAGCACGTTATATCCGTTGAGGCGCTTAAAGCGTGCGTATATGTCGCTGGCAATGTAGCCTAAGGGGTGTCCTACGTGCAAGCCGGCTCCCGAGGGGTAGGGGAACATGTTCAACACATAAAATTTCTTTTTGTCTGCTTGTTCGGTCACGCGGTAGGTGTTATCTTTCACCCACTGGCTCTGCCATTTCTTCTCAATGTCTCTGAAATTATATTCCATATCTTGTGTTTTTTATTTGCACATAGTAACGCTTTTTTCTTGCGTACAATAACGCATGATGCAAAGTTACATATTTTTTTTCTAAGGTAAAAAGGTTTTTCTATAATATACTTAAGTTTCGCATGTCTTTGACATGCTGTCCCTTTTCCCCACCACCGCAATGGTTTTCATCCTAACGTACCCCTCTGACAGGTATATAAACCCGTGGCGAGCGTTGTGGGTGCCCCACGAGTTTTTGGCAATAAACCACAGTTGACCATCGCTGCCCTGAGCGGTGCCCACGAGGCAGAGGCAGTGGTCGTCGGTGGTGAGGCGGCGCTCGATGAGCTGCTGTCGCACCTGCTGGCATCTGTCGGGCTCAGGGGTGGGGCAGTAGGCCAAACCTGCGGGCCAGTTGAAGCCTGGCTCGCTGATGTCGCCCTCCCAGCACACGGGATGCCCGCTGTGCAACTGCTGCTTGATATATTGCACCAGCGTGTCGATGGGCAGGTTATAGAACGTGTCGTTCAGCTGGTTGTCGTCCATCTCCAGCGGCACGTCGGTGTAGAAGGGGTGGTGCGTAACGCTGGTGTAGGCGCGCCACTCGTTGCGTAGGCACACGCTTTGGGCAAAGTCGAGGGGCGAATATTCGGCCCCTAACATGTAGATGTGCTTGGGCAGATAGCCCACCGTTTGGTTACACAGACGGTCGACGGCCGCGTGCAGCTCGGCCAGCGATGCCGAGGCATCGGCAGCCATCATGGCACGTCGGGCCAGGGCTTTATAGTTGATGTTTTCGGTGGTCCAGTAGCTGTCGTAGGGCATGGCACCCTCTTCGCGCAACAGGTGCAAGGCCATAGGTGCCATGCCACGCATCGAGATGGGGCGGTGGCGCGTAGAAAGGCGGTAGGCCACGGCCTGGCGCTGCAGCCACTGGCGTGCCATATAGTGAGGCGAGAGGTTCACCGAGTCGGCCTGCACAAGATGCTCGGTCTCGATGGTGGCCAGCATGGCATAGGCCCAGCATAGTTCGCTGTGTCCCTGGTCTTTAACAGGGGTGGTGGGCAGACGGTGCTCGTGTGTAAACCTGATGCCGCTGCCTGCTGTCTCAGCCTGGCGTGGCTGGTTGTGGCAGGCCGTGATAAGGCACAGGCAGCACAGCGCTATGCCCATGTGACGTAGAAAGGTGTTTGTGTGCATGTTGTTTTTGTTTTTTTTTGACCTTTATTATGCTTGTTGTGATGATTGAAACCAAAAAAATAGTAACTTTGTAAGGCATAACGCATTGACAGCCTTACCGCCCGTTGCGCGGATGATGCTCGAGGATAGCCTTACGCAGACTCTCGTCGCCCAGATGCGTATATACCTGTGTGGTGCCCACATGCTCGTGGCCCAGCATCATTTGTATGGCACGCAGGTCGGCGCCACCCTTCAGCAGTTCGGTGGCAAAGGTGTGTCGGAAGGTGTGTGGCGAGATGGTCTTCTCTATGCCCGCCGCCTCGGCTTGCCGCTTCACCATAATCAGTATCATGGTGCGTGTGAGGTGAGCGCCTCGGCGGTTCAGAAATACATAGTCGGCTTCGCCCGGCTTGATGGCCATCAGGTTGCGGTGCAAAAACCACAGGCGCAGCTCGTGTATGGCGCTGTCAGAGATGGGCACGAAGCGCTCTTTGTTGCCCTTGCCGTTCACACGGATAAAGTGCTGGTCGAGAAACAGGTTGCTCATCTTCAGCGTTACCAGTTCGCTCACACGCAAGCCGCACGAAAACAGCACCTCGATGATGGCGCGGTTGCGTTGTCCCTCGTTTGTTGAGAGGTCGATGCTCTGCTCTATGCGGTCTACCTCGTCAACCGACAGCACCTCGGGCAGATGTTGCCCTATCACGGGCCATTCAAGCAGTTCGGTGGGGTCGGTGTCGATGAAGCCCTCCATCAGCAAGAAACGAAAAAACGAGCGCACACCACTCAGCACCCGTCCTTGCGACGAGGGCGCTATGCCCCATTCGTGAAGATGGGCGGCAAACTGCTGTAGGTGCTCAAGCGTTACCGTCTCGGGGGTGAGCCCTTCGCGCTGCATAAAGCGCTCAAGGTGTGCCAGATCGTTGCGATAGGCCTCCATCGTGTTGGGCGAGTAGTTTCGCTCAAGGCGCAGATAGCGCACATAGCGACGCACCAACGGCGCAATGCTATTGTTTGTTGTCATGGTGCAAAGATAACTAATTAAGTGAAAAGGGAAAAGTGAAAAGTGAAAAATCCTATAGCTTTGCGGCTCTGCACCCTCCAGTCCCCTCGGCTTAGAAAGGCTTAGAAAGGCTTAGTAAGGCTTATCACTCTCTGCCCTATAAAGGCTTATAATAAAAACAAAGAATTATGAACATTCAAATCATCAATGGCCCCAACCTCAACCTGTTAGGTAAGCGTGAGCCAGGCATCTATGGCCAGTCGGCCTTCGAACCCTTTCTCGAGGCGTTGCGCAAACAGTACCCCGACGTTACCATCGAGTACTATCAGAGCAATGTTGAGGGCTTCTTGATCGATCACATACAAAAGGTGGGCTTCACCACCGACGGCATCATCCTAAATGCTGGTGCCTACACGCACACCTCGGTGGCGCTGCACGACTGCATACGCTCTGTGCCATGCCCCGTCATCGAGGTACACATCAGCAATGTGCATCAGCGCGAGGAGTTCCGCCACAAAAGCATGATATCGGCAGCCTGTAAAGGCGTGATAGCGGGCTTCGGCCTCGATAGCTACCGCCTGGCGCTGGAAGGAATTTTAAAAGGGAAAAACGAAAAGTGAAAAGTGAAAAATCCTATAGCTTTGCGGCTATAGCACCCTCTCACTCTCTTGCCCTCCACTCTCTTGCCCTCTCACTCTCTTGCCCTCCACTCCCCTCGGCTTAGAAAGGCTTAGATAGGCTTAGTAAGGCCTACCACTCCCACCTTAGTAAGGCCTACCCCTCCCAGGCTTAGAAAACCCTTATTCCCCCTAACCCCCTCAAAAAAAACAATGACAGAACAGTTAGAACAATATCTTTTATCGCACAGCGACCCTGAGCCCGAATATCTCTATCGCCTGTATCGTGCTACACACATACACACCATTCACGGGCGCATGGCCAGCGGACACCTGCAAGGCCGTCTGCTAACCATGCTCACACAGCTGCAACGTCCGCATAACGTGCTGGAGGTGGGCACCTTTAGCGGATATAGCGCCCTCTGCATTGCCGAGGGTTTGCCCGACGATGGCACGCTATACACCTTCGAGATTAACGACGAGATGGAAGACTTTACACGACCCTGGATAGAGCAGTCGGACTATGCCGATAAGATACGCTTCATCATTGGCGATGCTAACGAACTGGCACCCACGCTGGGTGTGAAATTTGATATGGCGTTTCTTGATGGCGACAAGCGCACGTATCTCAACACCTTCAACCGCTTGTTGCCTCTCATGAACCCTGGCGCCCTTATCTTGGCCGACAACACGCTGTGGGATGGCCATGTGGTTGACCACGCCTATGACAACGACCGTCAGACATCGGGCATAGAACAGTTTAACGATTTTATTGCCAACGACCCTCGCGTAACACGTGTGATGCTGCCTCTGCGCGATGGCCTTACCATGATTAGGGTGAAGTGAAAATGTATCGCTATTGCTCAAGAACAATATTTAGCTAAACGGAGACCCTCGTCCTACTATGGTTAGCAAAGTTTCGTAGTATTTTGGGATGGCAAATTAAAGTAGGACGGTGGTCTCCGTGCCCCGTCCTCCAGCAATAAGCAAGGGTATTCACACCCCTCTCCGACGGGGAGGGGTAAGCCGCGAATAGCGGCGCGGGGGAGGGGCTTTAAATTACAGTCTGAAAGCCTTGGTTTCAGCCTCTGATATCAAGGGTTTCACAGCCTAAAACCCATGCTTTTAGGGCCTGAAACCAAGGGTTTTACAAACCAAGGGTATCAATAAGAAAAAGTGTAAGCAAAAGTTTCTGTTTTGCTTACACTTTATTATTTTGGGTTGCCATAGTGAACTTAGAAAAACTGAGGGTTTAAACCCAGATGGGTCATCAGGCCATTTCATGTGTTATTTTATCCCGAATTGGGGTAATATTTTCTGAACCACCCTCGGCTTGTTTTTAGGCCCTCTCTATAGCAACGAAAAACGTTATTTCTTCTTCAATCGCGCAAACTCTTTCTTCGCCTTCTCTAATTGTTTCATGAAGGCGGGCGAGGTGTGCAACTTGGCAACGGCCACCGAGGCGTATAGGTAGCCAGCGTTAACATCGCTCTGCCAGTGGGCACCCACAATCACTCGACTTTCGCCATACATATAGCCGCGTGCTATGAGGGTGTCGGCACGGTAGGGGTTGATCTCGGTGAGCAGCAGCGCTGCCGACCATCCGAAGAGGGTGTGGCCTGAGGGAAACGACCCGTTCTTTGACAGTGCGGCATCGTCTTTGGGCATGCCCGACGGCTCATGAAATACCATGAACGGACGACGACGCATAAAGGTGCTCTTCGGTGTCCAGCACAACTCGTCGCAGGTGAAGAGGGCATCGTTTAGCAGTCGGTAAATTTCGGGTGTGTGCTTGGGCGAAATCTCCAGTCCGAAGGGCTCTGAAAACTCTTTGCACAGCCAACTCATGCCATACTCGGCATCGCGCTTGGCCAGTTCGCCACGCGGTGTTTCGCGCACCGACTTGCCCCACAGATAGCGGGCCATATCATACTGGAAGGCGGCCGAAAGGCTGTCGGGTGGTGCCAGTGGCGTGTTTAGCATATTGGGCATCTCTTCAGGGGTGAAGTAGGGTTGTGGTTTCTCGCTCTGTGCCAAGGCGGTAGCGCTAACGGTGGCGCCCATCACCCAGACCATAATAATACGTTTCATTGTCATAGCAGTATCTCTTTTTATTTTGTTTTTATGTTTCTTGTAACATACTTTTTTGTCTATGCCACCACCCGTTCCCATTTCTCCCGCTTCGTGATGAGGGGGAGAAGGTGAGGGGTAAGGATGGAGTGCAAGAGGGGTAAGGGTGGGGTGTAAGAGGGGTAAGGGTGGGGTGTAAGAAAGGGTGGTGGAAAAGGTATGACCTTCCTTAATGCGCCTCGAGCCAATTGTCGCCCCATCCCGAGTCGGCCACCAGTGGCACACTCAGGTTTACGATATGTTCCATCTCGTTCAGCACAATCTCTTCAACCAGCAGTTCTTCGCCTGGCACTACCGAGAAGTTGAGCTCGTCGTGCACCTGCAGTATCATTTTCGACTGTAATTGCTTCACGTGAAACGCTTTATAAATGCGTGCCATGGCCATCTTGATAATGTCGGCAGCGGTGCCCTGAATGGGGGCGTTGATGGCGTTGCGCTCAGCAAAGGCGCGCACGGTGCCGTTGTGCGAATTGATGTCGGGCAGATAGCGTCGGCGCCCAAACAGCGTCTCGGCATAGCCCTTTTCGCGTGCCTCGGCCTTGGCCCGCTCCATATATTCGTACACCTTTGGAAACGACTCGAAGTAGCCATCAATCAGCGCTTTAGCCTCGGCGCGACTGATGTCGAGACGCTCGGCCAAGCCGAAGGTGGTGATGCCGTAGATGATGCCGAAGTTGGCACGCTTGGCACGTGTGCGCTGGTCGCGTGTCACCTCTTCGATAGGCACCTTATATATTTTTGCTGCCGTGGCGGCATGAATGTCGTGGCCCGAGCGGAAGGCGCTGATGAGGTGCTCGTCTTGGCTGAGGTGTGCCATGACGCGCAGCTCAATTTGCGAGTAGTCGGCCGAGAAGAAGCGGCAATGTTCGTCGGGCACGAAGCAGCGGCGTATCTCTTTTCCATCGTCGCCTCGCACCGGAATGTTTTGCAGGTTGGGGTTTGACGACGACAATCGGCCTGTGGCTGTGACGGCCTGGTTGAAGGTGGTGTGCAGATGGCTGTGGGCATCGGTGAGCAGCGGCAGAGCGTCGACATAGGTGCCCAGCAACTTCTTTAACCCTCTGTGTTGCAATATCTTTTGCACGATGGGGTGCTGGTGTGCCAACTGCTGCAACACTTCTTCAGAGGTGACATACTGGCCTGTCTTGGTTTTCTTGGGCTTCTCAACCAACTGCATTTTGCCAAACAATATTTCGCCCACCTGTTTGGGCGACGCTATGTTGAACGACTCGCCCGCCAGCGTGTATATCTCTTGTTCAATGTCGTTGAGACGGGCGTTGAAGGTGGTCGACACGTCGGCCAGCGCTTCGGTGTCGAGGCGCACGCCATACAGCTCCATCTGTGCCAGCACGGGCACCAGGGGCATGTCGATGTTGGTAAACACGTCTTTGGCCTGGGTGCCGTCGAGCTCGGTGGCGAGGTGCTGTGCCAGAAGCAACGACACATGGGCCAGGGTGCCTGGGGCGGTGCCCTCGGTGTTGAGGTGCAGCAGGGTGTCGGACAGGTAGGGTAGGTCGTGCTTCAGTTCGGGCTGCAACACATAGTGGGCGAGCATGACATCGAAGAGCTGACCCTTGAGGGTGAGCCCTTCGGCCGACAGCTGTTTGAGGTGTTGCTTGAGGTCGTGCCCGGCTTTTTCTATTTTTTCGTCTTCAAGCACCTGGCGTAGCACCGCGCACATGGCTTGGCGCTCGGCAGGGTCGGCGGGAAGGACGAAGCGCACGGTTTCGGCCTCTGAAGCCGACAAAGTGACGGCCGAGAGGCTTACAGGCACCGATGATTGTCCTTCGACTTCTATTCCGAGAATTTGTTTTGACAAGAAAAAGTCAATCTTTTCTTTCGCAACAGCCGCGTTATCAGCAGTTTGTATGTTTACGCATAGCGTTTTTACCTCGTTTTTAAACAAGTTTTCGGCATCGTCTGCCTCGTCGTTCGTATTTGTGCCAAACAAATCGAGCTGCGGTTTTACTGTCTTTTGCTTATTTTCACCTTTTTTAATAAACTTGTCGGCGAGCTTCGAAAACTCCAGTTCGGCGAATATTTTTTGCAGTTCGGCTTCGTCAATGTCTTTGATGCGCAGGGCATCGAGGTCGAGCGCGATAGGCACGTCGCAACGAATGGTGGCGAGGAAGCGCGACATACGTATGTCGTCAGTGGCGGCTTCTACTTTTTCGCGAAGCTTGCCTTTGATGTCGGCGGTGTTCGACAGGAGGGTGTCGATGTCGCCAAACTGTGTGATGAGCTTGACGGCTGTTTTCTCACCCACGCCAGGGCAGCCAGGGAAGTTGTCGGCCGAGTCGCCCATCAGGGCCAAGAGGTCGATAACCTGCTCAGGCGAACTGATACCATACTTCTCTGTCACCTCGTCGGGGCCCATGACGTCGTAGCCGCCTCCATGACGGGGGCGGTAGATGAACACGTTTTGGCTGACGAGCTGTCCGTAGTCTTTGTCGGGCGTAAGCATATAGGTGGCTATGCCCTCGGCACCTGCCTTGGTGGCCAGGGTGCCAATGACATCGTCGGCCTCGAAACCGTCGACCTGCAACACAGGAATGTGCATGGCGTGCAAGATGTCTTTGATGATGGGCACCGAGGCGCGTATGTCTTCGGGCGTGGCCTCGCGCTGCGCCTTATATTGTGGGAAGGCCTCGTCGCGAAAGGTCTTGCCGTGGTCGAAAGCAACGCCTAAAAGGGTGGGGTGCTCTTTGCTAAGTATCTCGTGAAGGGTGTTCATAAAGCCCATGACGGCTGAGGTGTTCATGCCCTTCGAGTTGATGCGTGGGTTCTTAATAAAAGCATAATAGGCCCTGTAGATAAGGGCGTATGCGTCGAGAAGAAACAGTTTGTCCATAATAAGTGTGATGTTTGACAGCGTAAAATTACGAAAAATAGTTGACGTGGCCACCCTTTTCGCCTTAGTTTGTCGTTTATAACCAAGATTTTCTGTAATTTTGCATCGCATAGCGTATGCGCCTATCGCTCGTGCTTGGCACACCATCATGCCAATGGGGTGGGGGCGCTTATTCATCTAACAACAAGATTAAGTAAAGGATATATGGATTTTTTATCTACCATTAAACGCCCTATCGAAAGCGAACTGAATACGTTTATTGAGCTGTTTAACCAGTCGTTGATGCATAGCGACGGCCTGCTGGGTCGGGCGCTGGAGCATATCAGGCAGCGAGCTGGAAAACGTATGCGTCCGATGCTTATCTTGTTGATGGCCAAGAACTTTGGTGAGGTGAGCGAGGTGACACAGAACGCGGCCATTGGCCTGGAACTGCTACACACGGCATCGCTGGTGCACGACGATGTGGTGGATGAGAGCGCTGAACGACGCGGACAGGCGTCGGTAAACGCTACCTATGATAATAAGGTGGCGGTGCTGGTGGGCGACTATATCCTTTCTACGGCGCTGCTGCATGTGGCGCGCACCCACTCGGAAAAAATTGTTACTTATCTGGCTGAACTGGGCCGTACGCTGTCGGATGGCGAGATATTGCAGCTCTCAAATATCGGGCGTCGCGACATCTCTGAACAGGTGTATTATGATGTTATCAAGCAGAAAACGGCGGCGCTGTTTGAAGCTTGCTGTGGCATTGGGGCGCTGTCGGCTGGCGCCAGCAACGAGGATATTGAACGTGCTAAACAGTTTGGACAAAACCTGGGCGTGATCTTCCAGATTCGTGATGATATTTTCGATTATTATGACTCGCCCGAAATAGGTAAGCCTACAGGCAATGATATGGCCGAAGGTAAGCTTACGCTGCCCGTTATCTATGCCCTGAACTCTGCGGGCGATGAGGCAATGATAGCGCTGGCTCTGAAGGTGAAAGACCACATGGCGTCGGCCGAAGATATCGCGCGCCTGGTGGCTTTCGCAAAAGAAAAAGGTGGTATCGATTATGCTGAAAAACGTATGCAAGAGCTGCATATCGAGGCTCTGCAACTGCTCGACGCAATAGCTAAAGAACACGGCGGCGAACCCGTAAAGAACGCCCTAAAAGCCTATCTCGACTTTGTGATTTTGAGGGAGAAATAGTAAAGGTGGGGCTTATAGGGCTTGTGGGGCATATGGGTCATATGGGTCTTATAGGTCTTATGGGGCTTGTGGGGCTTATAGGTCATATAGGCCTTATAACCCTTATAACCCCTCTAGCTTTTAGCTGCCCTTATCCCCTTACTGTTTATTGTTCACATCATTGGGGTTTTGGTTGCTTCTATATTTTAGCCTTGCCCTATACATTTCTTCTTTTATACCTCCCTGTTCTAAAAACTCTTTTTTGTTTGTTTCTATTAGTTTTAGGAGCATTGTGTGGGCTTGGTGAATGAGCGTAATGGCTATATTAGCAATAGTTTCGTCTGTTCTTACCTTGATGGCATCGCGGTAATATTTGCTGTCGTTATGCTGTATGCAGGCTCTTCGTGCCTGTATGCCTTTTAACCTGAGTTCGGGATAAGAAATATGCTTTAAAAGTTGGTAATCTCGATAAAT
>ENA-ORSO01000629-ORSO01000629.1-human-gut-metagenome-genome-assembly--contig:-NODE-629-length-28190-cov-2.529270_pt1 | contig 28190 bp, 21 predicted proteins | sample MGYA00241902_ERZ509168 | MGnify/ENA primary metagenome ERZ509168 (study PRJEB26280, sample SAMEA2338806) | human gut metagenome | biome: human gut; feature: human-associated habitat; material: faeces... | reverse complement strand
AAGAGCAGGCACGCCGCATGGTCGGCGTGGAAGTTTACTTTCCGAAGGCCCTGACGGAAGAGGTACATGAGGGAGAATATACGTGGAGTTACTTTACCGGTTTCACGGTCGTGGACACGGTTCATGGTGAATTGGGAGAGGTGGAAGCGGTAGACGAATCTACGTTGAATGTTCTTTTTGAAGTCGCTACTCCTTCTGGCGGGAAGATTTTGCTTCCGGCCGGTGAAGACTTGGTGGAGGATATCGACCATAAAAACCGTAAGATTTACATGACTTTGCCCGATGGCCTTTTGGCTTTGGGGGAATGAGAATAATACCTTGGATGAATACGAACGAGAAGAAAAAGATTGCGATATTAGGTTCCACGGGATCTATCGGGACGCAGGCCTTGCAAGTCATCGAGGAACATGCCGATTTGTATGAGGCGTATGTACTGACGGCAAACAACCGGGTGGAACTGCTGATAGAACAGGCACGCCGTTTCATGCCCGAAGCGGTAGTCATTGCCAATGAGGACAAGTATGAGGTGTTGCGCGATGCGTTGGCCGACTTGCCCGTCAAGGTGTATGCCGGAGCGGAAGCGCTTTGTCAGATTGTGCAGGAAAGGCCGGTGGACGTGGTGCTGACGGCCATGGTCGGATTTGCTGGTTTAAGGCCGACCATCAGTGCGATTAAGGCGGGAAAAGCCATTGCATTGGCCAATAAGGAAACGTTGGTCGTAGCCGGGGAACTGATTAACCGTCTGGCAAATGATTATCATGCGGACATCATTCCGGTGGATTCGGAACATTCTGCTATCTTCCAATGTTTGGCAGGCGAGGTAAGTCCTGTAGAGAAGATTATCCTGACGGCTTCGGGCGGTCCTTTCCGCACGTTTTCCCATGAACAGTTGGCTTCGGTGACCAAAGCCCAGGCGTTGAAACATCCGAACTGGTCGATGGGGGCGAAAATCACCATCGACTCCGCGTCGATGATGAACAAGGGTTTTGAAGTGATAGAGGCCAAATGGCTGTTCGGCGTCGAGCCGGGACAGATACAGGTGGTGGTACACCCACAGTCTATCGTGCACAGTGCCGTGCAGTTTGCCGACGGGGCGGTCAAGGCGCAGTTGGGAATGCCGGACATGCGTGTGCCCATACAATATGCTTTCTCCTATCCCTTGCGTTTACAGAGTTCGTTCGAACGTCTGGACTTGTTCCGGGTAGGCACGCTCACTTTCGAGGAGCCGGACACCCGTCGTTTCCGTAACCTCGCTTTGGCGTATGAAGCCTTGCATGAGGGCGGAAACATGCCTTGCATTGTCAATGCGGCTAACGAAATCGTCAATCGTGCCTTTTTGGAGGACCGTATCGGCTTCTTGCAGATGAGCGATGTGATAGCAAATACGATGCGGAAGACTTCTTTCGTAAAGAAACCCACGTACGAGGATTATTTGCAGACGGATGCCGAGGCGCGCCGGATTGCAGAGGAGTACGTCGGGGCATGTTAAACAAAAACAAAACAAACACAATATTACATGGATGCAACATTGATTAAAGCCCTCCAGTTGGTGCTCTCGCTTTCGATTCTCGTAGTGCTCCACGAGGGAGGACATTTCTTTTTCTCCAAACTCTTCCGCGTGAAAGTGGAGAAATTTTTTCTTTTCTTCGATCCTTATTTCCACTTATTTAGTACGAAAGACAAGTGGTTTACCCGTTTGTTTCCCAAGTGCAAGGACAATGAGACCGAGTACGGTATCGGTTGGCTTCCTTTCGGAGGCTATGTGAAGATTGCGGGTATGATAGACGAGAGCATGGACACCGAGCAGATGAAAAAACCGGTGCAGCCGTGGGAGTTCCGTGCCAAACCGGCGTGGCAGCGTCTGCTTATCATGATTGGAGGTGTAGTGGTCAATTTCCTTTTGGCTTTGTTTATCTACACCATGATTCTTTTTCATTGGGGCGAACAGTATATACCGGCCAAGGACATGACGATGGGATACCAGTTCAACGAACAAGCGGAAAAATTAGGTTTCCGCGACGGAGACGTCTTATTGGCGGTGGACGGTGAGGAAATCCGGAAATGGGACGGTTCCGTTTACCGTGCCGTATCGGAGGCCCGTGAGGTAACTGTGCTGCGCGAGGGCCGGGAAGTGAGTCTGACGATGCCGGAAGATATGAACATGTTGGAGATGCTTAAATCCAATCCGCCGTTCATGGTTCCTTTCATTCCCTCGGTCATAGATTCTGTTCTTCCTTCCTCTCCGGTGTATGAAGCCGGAATCCGTAGCGGAGACCGCATCGTGGCGATGGATGGAAAGCCGGTGGCTACGTGGAGCGACTTTGACGAAATCATGAGAGTACGCATGGAACCTTTGATGGCCGGCAGCCCGTCCCATGAGGATAGCGTGCGTCTGAGCCGCCTGTCTGTGGTTTACCAGTCGAAAGATGGCGCTCGTACGGATACCGTGACATTGGAACTTGGGGCAGATTACAAATTAGGATTGTTGAAACAAACCCTTTCGGCGTATTATAAACCTATAAAGGTGGACTATGGTTTCTGGGCCAGTATTCCGGCCGGTATCTCCCATGGGATAGATGTACTCTCCGGATATGTAAGCGACTTGAAGTACTTATTTACGGCCGACGGAGCGAAAAGTGTGGGCAGTTTCATCACTATCGGGAGCATTTTCCCTGCTACGTGGGATTGGCTGACGTTTTGGGAGACTACAGCCTTCCTGAGCCTGATGCTGGCTTTCATGAACATCCTGCCCATTCCGGCGTTGGATGGCGGTCACGTGCTGTTCCTCGTTGCCGAGATGATTCTTCGTCGTCCGCCCAGCGACAAGTTCCTCGAACGCGCCCAAGTGGTAGGTATGGCCTTGATCATGGGGCTTATGGTGCTGGCTTGTTATAATGATATTGTGAGGTTCTTATTGTAACATCTTTGTCACATCTGATACAACGTTCCGGTAAATTCTTGATTTAGGTCAAGAATTTACCGGAACTCATTTCAAAATGATTATTCATCTTGCAGGATAAACGTCCTGTTTGTACCTTTGTATCACGAAAAAGATATTAATAGGTAATGGTTTTAAGGTAAAGATACGCGTAGGTTACGGTTTGTTTAAGGTAAAAAGATTATTTTTTCAGATGGATACATACATATGGCACGTATTGTTTGCCTGTCTGGTGGCGGCTGTGCTTTGCATAGGTACCTTGGTGGTGACGGTCAGGAACGGACATTTATAATGATAAGACGAGGAGGTTAAAGATGGAAGGAGAAATGCCGAAAGATCCGATGATGCTGATGAGTTTCATCAATATGAAGTTGCGGGATTTTTATCCGACGCTCGATGCTTTATGTGATGATATGGACGTGGACCGCCAAGAATTGGAAAACAAGATGGCCGAAGCCGGTTTGGAATATAATGCGGCAGCCAATAAGTTTTGGTAACACACAAACACAATGTAATTATAGAAAGCGTCCCCTCCTTGCTGTGATAGCGACGGAGGGGACGTTCATTTTCTTTCTTTGCAAGAGTGGGGCGGATTATTCGTCCGTATCCCCGTCAAATCCTTTATCCCTTTCGAGGATGTCCACTTCTATTTTGCGCAGATAAAATTTGACTTTGGCCCCCAGTTCGTCGAAACGTTGTTTGAGATGGAACACATCCGTGCGTTGCCGGTAATATTCGGCATTATGTCCCCGTCGCTTTTCAGCTTCCAGTTTTTTCAGTATTTCCTGTTCTGCCCTTAGGGTACTGTCCATTATGGCCAGCGTATCTTGTGCCGCAAGGAGTTCGATACTGTCCATTACGATAATGCCGGTGGCGCGCGCTTTAAAGGCCGTAGGGAAAGTTTCACGCATAGCCAGAATACTGTCTTTGGCAGCTACGTAGTTTCCTTCTGTCATTAAGGTACGCGCAGCATTGAGCATACGGCCTGCGTATTCTTCTTCCTTATCCTCTTGCCCCGTACAGGAACAGACGATAATAGGAAGCAATAAGGTGTATAATGTTTTTCTCATAGGCTTTTTGTCACAGAATTCACTCTGCAAAAGTACCATTTTTTGAGGGAATAATTCAAGCCGATGCGCAAAAAATCGTATTTTTGCAATTATTTTATGGTATTTTTGAAGAATGAGGAATTTGACGAGGGAAGATTTGATACATTTGTTGGACAAAAAGATTTTCCATCAAATATCGGAAGTGGCTGATGAGCAGGGTGTGGAATGCTATGTCGTAGGCGGTTATGTGCGTGATCTTTTTCTGGAGCGCCCTTCGCAGGACATCGATATCGTGACGGTGGGTAGCGGCATAGCATTGGCCAAGGCTTTGGCCGGCAGGCTGGGGAGAGGCGCACACCTGAGTGTGTTCAGCAATTTCGGTACGGCACAAGTCAAGTTCAAGGGAATGGAGGTGGAGTTCGTAGGAGCCCGGAAGGAGAGTTACAGCCATGACTCACGTAAGCCGGTGGTGGAAGACGGGACGTTGGAAGACGACCAGAACCGCCGTGATTTCACGATTAATGCACTGGCCGTATGTTTGAACCGTGAACGTTTCGGAGAATTGGTCGACCCGTTCGACGGCGTGTGGGACATGGAAGACCGTCTCATCCGTACGCCGCTCGACCCCGACATTACTTTCAGCGACGACCCGCTGCGCATGATGCGTTGCGTACGTTTTGCCACCCAACTGAATTTTTATATAGACGAAGAGACGTTTGAGGCGTTGGAACGGAACCGGGAGCGGATAAAGATCATCTCCCGCGAGCGTATTGCCGACGAATTGAATAAGATAATGATGACGCCCACGCCTTCGAAAGGCTTCGTGGAGTTGGCCCGGTGCGGCTTGCTGCCTCTCATTTTTCCCGAGTTGTCAGCTATGGAGGGGGTGGAAAAGGTAAACGGACGTGCGCATAAAGACAATTTCTACCACACGCTTGAAGTGCTCGATAATATTTGCCGGCATACGGATAATTTGTGGTTGCGTTGGGCGGCCCTTTTGCATGACATCGGCAAACCGCGTACGAAGCGCTTTGACCCTGTGGCGGGATGGACTTTCCACAACCATAACTTTATCGGAGCCAAGATGGTGCCGGACATTTTCCGGAAGATGAAGTTGCCGATGAACGAGAAGATGAAATACGTGCAAAAGATGGTGGAGCTGCACATGCGCCCCATTGTCATTGCCGACGAGGAGGTGACGGATTCCGCCGTGCGTCGCCTGTTGTTCGAAGCCGGTGACGACATCGAGGACTTGATGATGCTTTGCGAGGCTGATATTACCTCGAAGAACGCCGTGCGTAAACAACGCTTCTTGGACAATTTCAAGTTAGTGCGCCGCAAGTTGGTGGACTTGGAGGAGCGCGACCGCGTGCGCAACTTCCAACCTCCGGTTTCGGGAGAGGAGATTATGACGGTGTTCGGTCTGTCTCCTTGTCGCGAGGTCGGCAGTCTGAAGAGTGCCATCAAAGATGCGATTCTCGACGGCGTGGTACCGAACGAGCACGATGCGGCATACGAGTTCATGCTTCGTCGGGCGGCAAAGATGGGATTGAAACCGGTCGGCACCTCGGAAACAGGAGGAGCACCTTCCGCACCGGTATAGGAAGAAGTTTGACAGTCGGAGGAGGGTGCGACTTTCTTCGCCATAGGCGACTGTTTTTCTTCTTAATTTGCTGTAATACAGATTGATGTAAAGCTCGTCTCCGGGCTGAGGAGAATGTCATTTTGTTCTGCGCCAAACGAAAAATCAATCTCAGCCGAACGATTTTCCGTTCTCAGGAGATTTTCGTTTGGGGTGGAAGAACGATGAAAATCATATACATGTGAAGCGAAGGTTTTGAGCGGGCAACTTACGATTCGGCGGAGCAGGATGTTTTCCTCCTCCGCCGAATCGTGTAGCGTAAGGCTCTATCTTGTCAGTGAGAACCGCAGGCTGAACCCGAAATCTTGTGTGATGGTGGGATAAGCGTTGGACGAGAGCAACGGTTGGTTGCGCTGACGGTCGTAATAGAGGCTCAACGTGACGTAACGGCTCATCGTGTAGTCCGCGCTGAACGAGGCTTTGATGGCTTTGTTGCCGCTTGTAGCTTCAGACAGCGAAGTCTGGATGTTGCGCGTAATGGCGTCCTGATTACGGAACGAGAAGTCGAAACGCAGGTTCAGGTCGTGGCTGATGACGCGGCTGTTTTTCGCCGAAGTACTGCTCTTGCGGGTATTGTTCCGGTTGTTGGCCGCATTCGTTTGCTTGTTGTTATTGCCCCTTCCGGCTTTCTTGCGTCGGCCTCCGAAGAGGGAAGAGAACTTGAAATCATTGATTTTGTAGCCCCATCCGATGACGAAGTCGTTGCTGCAAGCCTCATTCAACTGGGCCGCGGTCATGCTCAGGGTGAGTACGCGTGTCTTGCGATATTCCACCTTGACAGTCATGTTGTTGTTCAACGTGAGGTCCAGTCCTGCCAGAGGCGAGAAGGCTTCGTTGATGGATACGGAACTGATGTCGTACATGCTGCTCGGGATGATAGCATTGTCCGTAGTGTTTTGTATGAATCCCAGGTCGCCCATGTACTCCATCCAACTGCTGTACGTATTGTAAGCCCCCACGGAGTAGATGCTCTTGTAGGAGTGGTTCAGGGTGACGCTCTTGAAGTGGTCCCGTATCCAAGGCAGGTAGGCCAGGCCTTTGTAGGATACGGTCCAGTTGGGCAGCATGCGTGCCAGACTCGGGAAAATGTCCAACGGGGAGTTGATGTCTCCTCCTCCGGTGTAAGCGGCCAGGAAAGCCGGTATCATGACGTCGGACGAATACTTGTCTACCGTACCGTTGGCCGGGTCGAACTTGCCCTGTAGTCCGGTAGCAGCCGGATAGGTGGCATTGGCATAGCGGGCTTCCACACGGCTTTGGAACGTGTTGAGGTATTGTTGGAAACGGGCGAATGTCTTGCTGCTGTATCCGTTTCCGGCGTCGCCCCTGCTTTCGAAGGCCGATTTGATGGAAATGGTGGTCATCGTGAAGCTACCGCTTTGCGTGGTGGGCATACCCGCATACATATATTGTATGCTCTTGTTACTGTTCACCGTCCGGCTGGCATTCAAGTCAATCTTCAAGTCCGGGATAGGTTCCAACGTGGCTTTAAGTTGGAGGTCCTCCATGGCGTTGGTGGTGGCCGGCGTACTGATACTGTCATTGTTGAGCAGCCATCCCCGCTCGTTGGCTTTGTCGATATAGCTTTCGCCGGTGAGGCCGAACGCAAAATCCAATCCCGGTTGCATGCCTCCGCCCGTACGTTGTCCGAGCATGTCGCCCACGTTGGGCAGGAACCCCGGTAAGGACATGGCGAACGTGTTACGGTAGCTGACACTGACGTTGCGCACCATCATCAGGAAGCGTGTGGCCCCTTGTAAGTAGGGGTACCAGGGCTTTTCCTTTGCCGGTGTCTTGGCTATGACGTTGACACGCAGTTTTACGGAGTCCATGTTCAGGATGCGAATCTTGTTCTTATCCAGTTTCTTGAACTTGATGGGGTAGCGGCGTCCGGCAGCGGTTACGGCGGTGACGCGTATGCGGCGGCTCTTTTGGTTGTGCGCCAGTTCCACGGTCGTATCGGGTTTCAGGGTGATTTCACCGGCAAATCCCTTGAATTTCGGGTTTTTCACCTTGGCGTTGGCCGTGCCTTTGGCGTTGTCCGCCGTTTTGCCGTCCGTTTTGTCCTTCCCGTCCTTGTTTTGCCCGTCCTTCCCGTTGGCGGCGGCTTCCTTCTCTTTTTCTTTTTGTGCCTTGGCCTTCTCCCGTTCACGGTTGCTTTTGTCCTTGGCTTTCTTCCGTTCGCTGGCCGAGAATTTCTTGTTGACCTCTTTCAGGAAAGAAGAGAAATTGTACAGCGTTTCCAGGTTGAAGCGTCCGTTTATCGTAGCCGAACGCTGGTTGTTGATGGTATTGCCGTAAGAAGTTCCGTCTTCCAGTTCCATGCCGCGTTCCCAGGAATAGTTGGCCGTGTAATTGCCGTCGAGGGAAATCCACGAGAAGCACGGTATTTTTTCGAGCGGTACTTTGTACGAGGCCGTGAAGTCCTGTTGGTAGTCGAGCGGAGTTCCGAATCCTTTGATGCTGTGCCATACGGAATCTTTCCATACTTGGTACTGGTCTGCATAGAGATCCTTGTTGACCGGAACGTTCGGCTCTTCGATTTCCGCATGGGTGGCGGAGTTGAACGAGAAGTGAAGGTTTTTGGTCAAGTCCCACTTCAGACTGAAATCGCGGTTCCACAAAAACTCTTTGGAGAAGGAGAGAGGGAGCGACGTCGGGTCTTCCAGATTCTCGATGTCCCGTTCCTGGTACTCGTAATAGTTGCGCAGGATGTTCGTGTTGAAGCTGATGTTTTGCGGCAAGTAGTTGAAGTTCTGGTCGCGGATGATGTCCCACCATTTGCTCTTGCTTTTAATCATCTTCTTGAATGGCTCGAAAGGCTTGTATTCGGGAGAATAGTTGTAGTTGAACGCTCCGTTCCAGTTTTTTTCCGTTTCCCAAGCCGTGGTTTCTCCCGTTTTGTTGGACTCGCTGTGCGAATAGCTGAACGAGAAGTTGGCGGGGTCGTATGGCATGGGGTGTTTGGGCGTGGCGATGTTGAACTTCACGTTGCTCAGGCTGAAGTTCTTATTCGTGGTCTCCGTGGTGGTCAGGCTTCTCAACGAGTCTTTTTCGTGCTCCGTGGTGCAAGCGTCGAGAGCGTCTTCCAGCAACATGTCCGTGTCGAGCGGATTATATTTCGGTTTGATGACCTCTTTGTTGAACGAATAGTAAATGGGCGCCGTGAAGCGTACTTTCTCCGGCAGCAGCTTGCCCAGTTCGAAGCTGGTCGTGATGCTGTAATTGTACATGTCTTCCTGGTTGCGTTCGCTCACTTTGTCTTCTATGCCTCCGAATCCGGCTGTTTCCATGTGTCCGGTCAGATTGACGGAACCCAGGTCGGAGAATTGTATATTCAGGGTACCCTGTGCGGCCCAACCGCCATCATTGCTGTATTCCTGCAGGCGAAGCTCGTTGGCCCATACTTCCACCGACTTGGTTGCACGGGCATTGTTGCGCACGCCGATCATGATGGTCTTCACCTCGCCCAAGGTCGGGTTACCCATGACGCTTACCTTGTTGTTCGGCCGGTTGTCGTCGTAGACGGAGAAGAGTGTGGTCAGGTTGGTATTGCCGAGGCTCTTCTCGCGGTTGCGTGCCTGTTTCACTTTGGTGAACACCGAGAGGTCGATGTCCAGCATATTCTCTTCAGGCCATACGGCTCGGCACTGTTCGGCGGAATAAGTGTCGTAGCGTCCGGCTGCCGTCAGCTTCAAGGGAATTTCGTATTCGTAGAAGTTGTTCTTGTAGTCCGAGCCGAGCCGGATGAAGATACTGGTCTGATTGTCTTCCGTTTCGGTTACATTCTCGGCCAGCGCGTTGGCATGGACGAACATTTGGAGGTGTTTGTACTGGCGCATGTCCAGGTTGGTGTTCTTGTACACGGCGCGGGCGTCTCCCGTGGCCAGGTTACGTACCGTCAGCGAGAGGGCCTGTTCGTTGTCTTCGGCTAGTTGGCTTTGTGCCGGATCCACTACGCGGCTGATGCCCGGAGGCAGTACGTAGTTCACCGGTGTCTTGTCGTTGTTTTCTTCGATGTTGACAGCCGATATTTCCATGCTTCCGTTCGTGGTGGGCATTTCGCCGGCATAAAGAGCCTGTTCGTAGGAACGCCATTCGGCTTTCACCAGATCCAGTGTGGCGAAACGAAGGATGACGGGCTGTTCGAAACCGGTCAGGAACATACGCATGAACCGTATGCTCGTGAAATCGTTGATGTTGCCCACTTTCTTTTGGTATTCGGTAAGCGGTATGCGGAACTGATACCAATTCACCTCTTCCGTGTTGCCGTTGCGGAGCTTGACGCTTGCCGTACGTTTGTCCACGATATGGTTTTGCCCCACAATGAAGTCTTCCGGACGGATGCTGATTTTATATTGGTAATATTTCTCGTACTCGTTCAATGTGTAGTCCTGATTGATGTCTTCCACGTCGGGTGTGGTCTTGTATGAAGTGTCGTACGACTCGTTCGCGTTTTCGTTCGACCGCGAGTTGCCTTCCGGCAGGTTGATATACTTGTAACGGTCGAGGATGCTGCGTTGCTGGGCGTCGTAGTCCGACCCTCGGAAGTAGTGGTAATCGTCTCCGGCCGGGTCGTTCATCAACGAATCGTACACTTGCGGGCTCACTTTCCCTTGTACGGCCATGAGAAACTCACGGTAGGCGCCGAATGTACGTTCTTCTTCGCTGTTGAGTCCGTTCAATCCGATGTCCTGTCGTTCGCGTGCTCCGGATTCGTTGTTGAAGGCATAGACCACGCTGGTGGTGTTGGGTACGCGTCCCCACGCCGTTTCCGTGTAATAGTTGGAGTTTCCGTCGATGGGCATTCCGCTTTCGAAGAATTTCTTTCCGTCGTGGAGAATGTCTTCGCTCACTTCTCCTAAGTTCAAATAGAAGTCACCTCCGTAATCGCCGCCCTTGTCACGGGTGTAGATGAACGGGTCGAGCAACCAGAATTCTACGTATTCGATGTTGGCCGTCTCGAAATCGTTGGTGTCCAATTTACGCATCATGCCACCCCAACGGGTTTTGGGGTTGGTGAGTCTTCCGTTGTAGTCCAAGTTCGGATCCAGGTTGTAGGCTCCCCGTTCGGTAGGGTAGAAAGCGAGGTTCATTACCGGGAGCGAGGCGGCCGAGTTGTAACTGGTCTGCGTCTTGTTGGGATAGAGTTCCCGTTCATACACTTCGCGTACATAGTGGTTGGAGAGTTGGTTCAGGTCGCTCTTGATATGGGCGGGCGTGAGCGAGGAACTTTGACGCGTGAAGAGCGGATCCACGGTGTACCAGCTCAGCAGGGCGCGGTTGTAGCCTCCGCGCACGTCGTTGACGAGCTTACTTTCTTCAAAGTCGGACGGCACGCTGGAAATCATCCAGTTGGTGGGCTGCATCACGCTGATGCCGTTTTTCGTGTTCTCGAAGTCGTCGATGTAGGAAGCCGACCCCTGTATCTTCTTGTTTTGCCCGGCAATGAGTTGGGCGAACTCTCCGGTAAAGCTGATTTGCGAAGGCTCGGTCACGTCGATGAGCGGTATTTTGTCTATCAGGTTGGTCAGCCATTGGCTTTCTTTCTTCCACGAGAGGTTGACGCCCCACAGGGTGTTTTTCAAAGGTTCTTCTCCCATGTTTACTTTTGTGGTGAGCGGCTGTTCGTTCAGGAACATGAACGTTCCGCCGAACGTGAAGTCCTTGCTCACGTCGTATTGCAGGTTGAATCCTACGAGCGTTTTGCGCTGCATGCCGTAGTTGTCGTTGCTTTCGAAGTCCACGCTCACGTTCGTGCCGGCATCGATGATGCTTTGGTTGATGATGGTCACCACGCCCATCGAGTAGTCCACCGTATAGTCCGTGTTTTCCGTCAGCGTCACGCCTCCCGCCGTCACGGTCACGGAGCCTTGCGGCACGTTCATGGCGCCGAGGCTGATTTCGGCACCGTTGTTTCCCTTGTACTCTCCGGAGAGCAGGAATTTGTTCTTTTCCGCTATCTGTTTGGCCATGGTCTTGGTGGAGTCGTACAGTGCGTCGAAACAATATTTCTCGGCCAAGGCTTCATCATTCAGGTATTGGCGCAGGTGGCTTCCGAAAGGTTCGGTCACGGGGAAGTAGATGCGTCCTTTATTGATGGTGTATCCTTCCACATAGTCGAACTGTCCGTTCGGATTCGGACGGTTGTTGGCATCCAGACGGTCTAAGTTCATTACCCGCAGGAGCTTGGTGTTTTTGTATTTGGCTTCGGGAATGTAGGACACGTACACCCCGGCAGAGTCGCTTTGGTATTGGATGTCCAGCTTGAATTTGTCCTTTTGCGTGGTGGTAGCTCCCAGGCTATACACGTTTTTCATCATCAAGTCCCAGTTGCCCATCTGCGGTGTGTTCGATGTGTTTTTCAGGGCCTTGACGAACAGGGCTTGGGTATTGTCGGTCAGGTCGGCCGAGAACTCGCCCACTTGGTAGGTTGTGCCGTTGTAGGTGTATTCGAAGGCTACGGCCAGGACTTCGTCCGGTTGCAGGGTAAAGTTGAGCGACACGTAGCCCAATGAATTGTTTACGGTGTATTCCGAAGAAGACAACAGGCGTGCGCTTTGCAGCTTCTCGTAGTCCACGCTGCCTTCAAAGCCCGCGATGGCGTCCAGATCGCTCGACGTCTGACTGATGTCGCGTGCGGCGGCATGCTGTGTGGTCATGGTCGAATAGAGGGTGTTGGCGGCATTGGCGGCCACTTGCACATTACCTTTGCTCCAGATCGGGTTGGAGATATGGTCATGTTCGCCCAGATCGGTGAAGGCCACGATATTGCGGTTGCTTTCATAACTTCCCGTTTTGTTCGTCACCCAAAGTTCGATACGCTTGATGGTGACGCCGGACATGACGGTGGGCAGCTTGCTCATGTTCTGGTCATAATGTTCGCGGAAGAAGTGGGCGAGAAAGAAATGTCGGTTTTCTTCGTATTCGGTAGCCGAGAATTCGTAATTGTGCGTTTGTGTGCCTCCCTTGGACGACACGCTTTTCGAGGCCGATTTCTTTTGGGAAACGACCGTTTGCAGTTTCAGTTTGCCGAATTGCAGGTCAGCCCGCAGGCCGAACAGCGAGGAAGCGCCTTTGATGAGCGAGGAATTGGTGGGAAGCGACACGTTACCCCCTTCTATCAACTTGATGATTTCGTCTTCCTTGCCTTCGTAGCGCAGTTTCATGCTTTGCGCGTCGAAGTCGAACGTGGCGTCGGTGTTGTAGTTCAGGTTCATGTTGATTTTGTCGCCTACGCTGCCGTTCATGCTCATGTTGATTTTCTCTTCGAAATCGAATCCGAAGGTCTTCCGGCGGTTTTCCGAGAGGCTCGGGTTGTCCGTCTTCTTCAGGTTACCCCCGATTTTCAGTTCGGCGGAACCCTGGGTTTTGATACGCACGCCACCGGGACCGAATATTTTCTCGGCCGGTCCCAGGTCGAACTGCATGTCCGTGAAGTCGAATTTGTTTTTGCCTTCATTCTCGAAAGCTTCGCTGTTCTTTTGCCGGTAGTAGTTCTGCAAGGACTTTTGCAGGCTCCATTCCTGATATTCTTCCGGCGACATCAGCAAAGGGGCGTTCAGGTAACTGTCGCCCACTTTGGTACCGATGGTGTAATTGCCTGTCGCCGGGTCGTAAACGGTATCCGTTTTCAGATTGTCCGGGTCTTTTAGGTCCAAGCTTCGTTTTTTCAGATCGTCTTCGTCGCGGGGCGCCGTCCGCTTCACGCTGAAACGTGGCCGGATGGTGTCCGGTTCGGCCGGAGCCGGGATCTCGTTCCGGGATATATGCAAGAAAGCGGCACCTCCCATGTCCGCCAGTGCGTTGGCACTGATGGCCAGAAGGATGAGGTAGAGCCACTTTTTGCGTAAATCGCTCACGCTCGGCATCCTTCGAGCAAGCTCGGTCTGCGCTCGCTTAATCGCGATTTTCAAGTTTCTTTTCATGCTGTTCCGTTGGGCTATGAAGCTTTCGGCTTCCTATAATCTTTTGAGGGCAAGTTTGATGACACGCTCCACGGCGGCCTCCGGTTCTTCTTTCAGGATGGCCAATGCGACCTTTTGCGAGGGGGCGGGCGGGAAGCCAAGCATGGTAAGGGCGGCCACGGCCTCTTCCAGTATTTCGGAATGTCCGGTTGCCGCGGTCGCGGAAGTGCCGGGGGCAGTCGTCCCTTCGATTTCCACCGATGCGATTTTGTCTTTCAGGTCCACGATGATGCGTTGGGCGGTTTTCAGCCCGATGCCTTTCACGGTCTTGAGCAGCTTGTCATTGCCGGAACTGATGACGTTGACCAATTCTGCCGGTGTGAGGGCGGAGAGAATCATGCGTGCCGTGTTGCCCCCGATGCCCGACACGCTGATGAGCAGCAGGAAGAGGGCACGTTCCTGGCGGGTGGAAAAACCGTAAAGCACGTAGGCGTCTTCGCGGATGGCTTCGTAGATGTACAGCTTGCACTCCTTTTTCCCTTGTATGGCGGCGTATGTGTTCAAGGAGATATTGACGGCATATCCCAGGCCGTTACAGTCTATAATTGCGCTTGCCGGACTCAACTCGGCAATCTCACCTTTGGCCCTTCACGTATTCTATCATGTCTTTTTTTGCTAAATATACTTTAAGAAAACGTGTCCGCCACCTCTTTATTGTGCGCACGCGTTAATTTTTATAGGGCATGCAGAAGAAATGTGAAAAATGCCGGACAACCCCTGACTTAATGTTTCATGAGACCGGCGTATATGCATCCGGTTGTCCCGTCGATGGGAAATACGCGATTCTCGCGCGTCGGCTTTTGGGCAAAGTGTTATCCGGAAATGGAAGTAAGGTGTCAAAATGCACGTTTCCGCTTCATGCCGTGCACGGAATATGGGGCGGCTGTCAGGAAAAAGCAAGGTTCTTGTATCCATTTGCCGGACGGTTTCGGAACCGGATTTCCACCGAATAATTCAGAAAAGCCGTTTTCCGGCCTTCCGTTCCCGTCTTTTAGCCGTCCGAAAAACGTTTTTCACGAGCTTTGTCCGTTTTTGTGCGGAGAATTTTTTTTCGCTTTCAAAAGATTGAAAAATCATTCGCTTGAGATTAAATGTTAAATATACGGTTTTGGAGTGCATAAACTCCGTATATACCGTATATTTATTCATTTTGTCGCGCTATTTGGAGGCGTTTTTTCCTGCTTTTCTCGTAGGAAGTCATGAAAAAGGCCGGACAAATCCGATTGTCCGACCTTACTTTGGGCGTGTGTTTATTTCAAGTACTGGGCCAGCGGGCTGTCTATGGTACGCAGACCTTCGGCTATGCTTTGCGCGTTGAGTTGCGCACCCTTGAGCGAGGTGTGCGTGTGGTCGCGGTTATAATAAGCTTTGGCGCCTTCTTGGTCTATCCGGTCGAGGGCGTCGGCCGAGATGTTGTGCAAGTCCACGAACTCTACGGCGGTTTGGGCCACTACCTCCCGATACCATTTGCCGTAGCTGTCGTTGCGGCGTTCTATCTTTCCGCTCGGCCATTCGTTGCGGGGCGTGAGGGACACCAGAATTGGCGTGGCACCCTTTTCGCGCACGTCGTCGATGAATTTTTTCAGGTACCATCCGAAGGAGTAAATGACTTCGTTGTAAACTTTATCTCCTTTGTTGACCCTGTAAACATGACTGGTATCCTGCGCGCAGGCAATGACACCGCGAGCCTTGCCCCGGTCGATGTCGCCGATGTCGTTATGGCCGAACTGTATCAACACGAAGTCGCCCGGTTGAAGGGCGTTGTAGACACGTTCCCAGCGGTTTTCTTCCAGATAAGTGCGTGTGCTCCGTCCGGCTTTGGCTTCGTTCGCCACGGTGATTTTGTCCGTGTCGAAGATGGTTCCCGCCTGACTGCCCCAACCCCACATGCCGTTCGGGTCTTTGTCCTCGTTCTTTACGGTGGAATCTCCCGTGATGAAGACCACGGGTTTGCCTTTCTCGCGTTTCACTTGCGCGGCGGGCGGTTCGACAGGCAAGCCTGCAAGGCTTTCAGCGCGGGGTGCGTGGAAGCGGCCAGTTCTTCGGCGGCCGAACGGGCGTTCAGGCGTGCGCCGAACGCACTGGTGTGGATGCGGTCCCGATAGAAGTGGTAATCCACCTTCCATGCCGAGAACCGGTCGTATTTCGAGGCCGATATTTCGTTCAGGTCTACGAAGGGTATGCCTTGCTCTTCGGCCACTTGCCGCGCCCAAAGTCCGAAAGTCCCGTCCACGCGTGCGATGTGTCCGGGGCGTTTCGTGTCCCATGCGTTGCGGGGCGTGAGCGAGAGCAGGATGGGGTGTGCGCCCAAAGCCTTGCATTCACGGACGAAACGGCGCAGGTATTCGCCGTAGCTGTAGACGGTTTCCTCCTCACCCGTCTCCTTGATGGTCACACAGAGCGAGTCCGTGGGGCTGATGCCGCGGATGGAAGCCCGTGCGCGGCCGCTGTCGAAAGGACCATTGTCGTTGTGCCCCAGTTCGATGATGACGTAGTCCCCCTTGCGGATGCCTTTCTTCACGTCAGGCCAAAGCTTGCGGTAGAACGTGCGGCTGCTCGTGCCGCCCAAGGCATGGTTTTCCACGGTCAGCTTGTCCGCGTCGAAATATTCGTGGGCGAAATACCCCCAGCCCCATTGGCCGTTGTCGCCGTTGCCTTTCGTGCCGGTGCGCATCGTGGAGTTGCCCACGAGGAAGAGCACGGGGTGGTTGCCCTTTCGCGACGAACCGGGCACGGGGCGTGCCGTGTTGGCTTTTTCCAAGCTGTCGAGTGTGAGGTCCGTGACGTGGTTCACGTCCTCCATCGGGCGGAAGTCTTTGGGGTTTTGGGCGGTGGAACATAATCCGCATCCTATTAAAAGGGCGGAAAGCATACAGGTCTTCTTCATGTCAGTCAGTATTTCGATTGGTGTCGCAAAGATAATGTTTTGGACCGGATTCCAGCTCTTTCGATAGAGAAAAACTCTTGTTCCGAGAGTGAATCGTCTTGCAAATTACGGTCTGAATGCCTTTTTATGCTTTTTTTCCTTGGGCACTTGACGTAAAATAAGTACATTTGCGAGATATGTTTTGCCATGAAAAGGAAACAAGTCTTAATCTATACGACAAAATAACTAAAGAACTATGAGTTTAAACATCATTGTACTTGCCAAGCAAGTTCCCGACACCCGAAATGTCGGGCCGGATGCCATGACACCGGAAGGTACGGTAAACCGTTCTGCTTTGCCGGCCATCTTCAATCCTGAAGACTTGAATGCGCTGGAACAGGCTTTGAGGCTGAAAGATGCGAATCCGGGTTCTACCGTGACCGTCATCACTATGGGGCCTCCCCGTGCAGCCGAAGTGATTCGCGAGAGTTTATACCGTGGGGCCGACGGGGGCTATTTGTTGACCGACCGCGCTTTTGCAGGTGCCGACACATTGGCCACCAGTTATGCGCTGGCTGCTACTATTCAGAAATTGGGCATGCCCGATGTGATTTTGGGTGGTCGTCAGGCCATTGACGGCGATACGGCACAGGTAGGGCCGCAAGTGGCGCAGAAATTGGGCTTGCCTCAGGTGACCTATGTGGAAGAAATCCTGAAGTGCGCTGACGGGAAGATGACGGTGAAGCGTCATATCGACGGCGGTGTGGAGACTGTGGAAGCTCCGTTGCCCCTCGTGCTGACGGTGAACGGGAGTGCGGCTCCTTGCCGTCCGCGCAACGCCAAGCTGGTGATGAAATACAAGCGCGCCATGGTGCCGATGGAGAAGCCGGCGGAAGGGTTGGCCTATGCCGAAGAGTACGGAAAGAAACCTTACCTGACTTTGGGACAGTTGAGTACGGCCGATGTGGATGCCGACTTGAAGCAGTGCGGCCTGAGCGGTTCGCCCACCAAGGTGAAGGCCGTGCAGAACATCGTGTTCAAGGCCAAGGAGAGCAAGGTGCTGACGGCTTCCGATGCCGACGTAGAGGGATTGATACAGGAATTATTGGCTAACCATACAATCGGATAAAGATGAACAACGTATTTGTATATTGCGAGCTTGAAGGCACCACGGTGGCCGAAGTAAGCCAGGAATTATTGACCAAAGGCCGTAAGTTAGCCAATACGCTCGGCGTGCAGCTCGAAGCTGTGGCCGCCGGGGCGGGCATTACGGGAAAGATAGAACCGCAGATATTGCCATACGGCGTAGATAAATTGCATATCTTCGACGCTCCGGGGTTGGCTCCTTACACGTCGTTGCCGCATACGGCCGTGTTGGTGAACCTGTTTAAGGAGGAGCAACCGCAAATCTGCCTGATGGGGGCCGATGTCGTGGGGCGTGATTTGGGTCCGCGTGTGTCGTCCGCCCTTCATTCCGGGTTGACGGCGGACTGTACTTCATTGGAAATCGGTTCCCATGAGGATAAGAAAGCCGGAAAGAAGTACGAAAGTCTGCTTTATCAGATTCGTCCGGCGTTCGGCGGTAACATCGTGGCTACGATTGTGAATCCTGAGAACCGTCCGCAGATGGCTACGGTGCGCAGCGGCGTGATGAAGGCAGAAGTGCTCGATCCTAATTATAAAGGAGAAGTGATTGTGCACGATGTGGCCAAGTATGTACCGGAAACGGAATACGTGGTGAAGGTCATCGACCGCCATGTGGAGAAGGCTAAAAACAACCTGAAAGGCGCGGCCATCGTCATTGCCGGAGGCTACGGCATGGGCAGCAAGGAAGGCTTCGACATGCTCTACGAATTGGCACACGAGCTTCATGCCGAAGTAGGTGGAAGCCGTGCGGCAGTGGATGCCGGGTTCTGCGACCACGACCTGCAAATCGGCCAGACCGGCGTGACGGTACGCCCGAAAGTGTATATCGCTTGCGGTATTTCTGGGGCTATCCAGCACATTGCGGGCATGAAGGAAAGCGGCATCATCATTTCCGTGAACAGCGATCCGAACGCTCCGATCAATGCCATTGCCGACTATGTCATTAACGGTACGGTGGAGGAAGTCGTGCCGAAGCTCATCAAGTATTACAAACAAAACAGCAAGTAAACAACATGGCTAATTACTATTCAGATATACCGGAACTCAAGTATCACTTAGAGAATCCGATGATGAAGCGCATTGTGGAATTGAAAGAGCGCGACTTCAGGGACAAGGACGAATTTGATTATGCGCCGGTGGACTATGCCGACGCGATGGATTCGTATAATAAGGTGTTGGACATCGTAGGCGACATCACGGCCAATGTGATTGCCCCGAATGCCGAAGGTGTGGACGAAGAAGGCCCGCACTGCCACGACGGCCGTGTGGATTATGCCAGCGGGACGGTGGAGAACCTGGACGCCATGGTCAAGGCCGGTATGAACGGCATGACGATGCCGCGCAAGTACAACGGGTTGAACTTCCCTATTACGCCGTACACGATGTGTGCCGAGGTGGTGGCTGCCGCCGATGCCGGTTTCGGAAACATCTGGTCGTTGCAGGACTGTATCGAAACGTTGTATGAATTTGGCGACGAAGACCAGCACAGTCGCTTCATCCCGCGTGTATGTGCCGGGGAAACGATGTCGATGGACCTGACCGAACCGGATGCCGGTTCCGACTTGCAGAGCGTCATGCTGAATGCCACCTTCGACAAGGAAAATAACTGTTGGAGGCTGAACGGCGTGAAGCGTTTCATCACGAACGGCGATGCCGACCTGCACCTCGTGCTGGCACGCTCGGAAGAGGGAACTCATGACGGCCGTGGCTTGTCCATGTTCATTTATGACAAACGTAACGGCGGTGTTAGCGTTCGCCGTATCGAAAACAAAATGGGTATCAAGGGCTCTCCTACTTGCGAACTCGTATATAAGAATGCCAAAGCAGAGCTTTGCGGTGACCGGAAATTAGGACTTATCAAATATGTAATGGCCCTGATGAACGGTGCCCGTCTGGGCATCGCAGCACAGTCGGTAGGTATCCTGCAGGCCACTTATAATGAAGCATTGGCCTATGCAAAAGATCGTAAACAGTTTGGAAAAGCAATCATCGAGTTCCCGGCCGTAGCCGAAATCCTGTCTTTGATGAAAGCCAAACTGGATGCTACGCGCGCTTTATTGTACGAGACTTCCCGCTTTGTCGACATCTACAAAGCATTGGATGATATTGCCAAAGAACGTAAACTGACTCCGGAAGAACGTGCCGAACAAAAGACCTTTGCCAAACTGGCAGACAGCTTTACCCCATTAGCTAAAGGTATGGGTAGCGAATTTGCCAATCAGAATGCTTACGACTGTATTCAGATACACGGTGGTTCCGGTTTTATGAAAGACTATGCTTGCGAACGTATCTACCGGGATGCACGTATCACTTCTATCTACGAAGGAACTACCCAGTTGCAGGTAGTAGCAGCAATCCGCTACGTAACGACCGGTGCTTACCTCAACCGCATCAAAGAATATGAAAATGCAATAGTAGCTCCGGAGATGGAAGGCTTGCACAATCGCCTGAAGAGTATGGCGAGCAAATATGCAGCTTGTGTAGCGCAAGTTACAGAAGCCAAAGATCAGGAATTACTCGATTTCTGTGCACGCCGCCTTGTAGAAATGGCTGCTTACACCATCATGGGACACTTGATGGTACAGGATGCTTCTAAAAACGCAGAACTGTTCGGTACATCTGCACAAGTATTTGTCCGTTATGCCGAAAGTGAAGTAGAAAAGCATATCAACTTTATCCGTAAATTCGATAAAGACGATCTGGCTTACTACAGAAAATAAGCGGTAAACCGATATTATCCAATATAAAAATGCCCGGCCTCATCAACAAGCCGGGCATTTTTCATATTAAATAGGTAATCATTCCGCCTTTCCTGTTTCTTTTCACCATTCCGTTTCTTCCAGCTCATGCTTTCTATAAACAAGAAGCTGGTTACGGAGCGAGTTCATTTCCCGACGCATCCCCTCCATTCTCTCCAGAAGATGATGGATAGCATCGATACCTTCCATATTGATAGATAAATCGTAATACATCCGGCTGTAGCGTTCCACCTCCGGAAGTTGTGACACGAGCAGATAATGTTCATCTCCTTCGGTCCGGATTTCAATCAACCCTTCTTCTTGCAACAAATCAATAAACGAGGGCTCGATTTGACACTTGTGACAATATTCACTGACTATAATTAATTCGGTCTGCATAGTGCTGATTCTTTTTTTAGTTCATACTCTGTAATTCCCGGAACAACTCTTTCTGCCTATCTGTCAGATTAGTAGGCGTTTTGACATTATAAGTCACAATTAAATCGCCAAATTGTCCTTCTTTCTTATAGACAGGAAAACCTTTTCCTTTCAACCGTACTTTCGTACCGTTCTGCGTTTCCGGTTTTACTTTCAGTTTCACTTTGCCATTCAACGTATCTACCTCCTGTTCACCTCCCAATACGGCCGTATAAAGATTCAACGAAACATCGATATAAAGGTCGTCACCCAGACGTTTGAACACAGGATCTTCCGGAATCACAAACGTGATGTATAAGTCTCCTGCAGGACCTCCGTTGATACCTTCGCCACCGTAACCTTTTAATTTGATCACCTGTCCATTGGCTACACCTGCCGGAATGGTAATGCGGACGTTCTTCCCATTCACTGTCAACACCTGTTTATGGGTCTCGGCAGCATCACGAAGAGACAAATGCAGTTCTGCGTTAAAGTCCTGTCCACGGAAACCGGCACTGCTACGCCCTCCTCTGGCACGCCCTCCAAACATGGATTCAAAGAAATCAGAAAATCCTTCACCACCTGATCCGGAAAAGCCTTGCCCGTCGGACGAATACCAATATCCGTTCTCATCACCTCCTCCGAAACCGGAAAATCCACCGCCGGCACCTGCTTGCTGCCGCGCCCGCTTCTGCGCTTCAAACTCATCGGCATGCTTCCAATGCTCACCGTATTCATCGTACTTCTTACGTTTTTCCGGATCGCTCAACACTTCATTAGCCTCGTTTATCTCCTGAAACTTATCCTTTGCGCTCGGGTCGTTCGGATTTAAATCCGGGTGATACTTACGGGCCAACTTACGAAAAGCCTTCTTTATATCATCTTGAGAAGCACTTTTGTCAACTCCTAAAATTTTGTAATAATCTATATAGGCCATGCTTTTATATTTTAAACGTTTCACTACTATAAACGTTCACAAATAACACGCCAACATAGTATTTAGGTTCAATTTTTAAGAAATCTTCATACTCCCATTCCTAAAGCAAAGCCACCGGCATCCGAAACCAAAAACAGGAACCTTTGCCCTCTTCCGACTCGGCACCGATCGTTCCTCCCAAACGCTCTACAATGACACGACAAATAGCCAGCCCCAATCCGGTGCCCTTCACAAAAGTATTCAGCTTCACAAACCGTTCAAACACCTGTTCTATTTTATCAGCAGCAATACCAATGCCGGTGTCTTTACAAAAAAAGTATATCTCATCTTTTATTTCATCCAACCGATAGCCTATAGATATGGTTCCCCGTTCGGTAAACTTCATGGAATTGCTAATAAAATTAATCATCACTTGTGACAGACGAAGACGATCCGTCATTATTTTACACTCCGGTACTCTTTCTGTAAACACAATCTTCACATCTGCCGAGTGCTCTTTTTGATTCATCTGCTGACAAATAGAGTCTAACAGTTGATTTACATCAGTCGTGGAATAAGAAAAGTCCATAGTACCCGCCTCGATCTTCGACAAATCGAGAATATCATCTATCAGTTGCAAGAGCAGTTCGTTATTCACTGCAATTATCTTCATGTATTCCTGCTTCTCCTCCGGATCATCTATTTGGGAAATCATATCGGAAAACCCCACAATCGCATTCAGAGGGGTACGGATTTCATGACTCATATTGGCAAGGAAAGCAGACTTCAGCCGATTCGATTCTTCTGCTTTCTCCTTGGCTTCCCGCAACGCCTGGTCAAGCTTTAATTTCTCTGTAATATCTTCAAACCGTAACAAACCGCCTATCACCTCCTTATTATCATCAGCATACACAGGAGTGCCCGTTACCTCAAAATCAACACCCTCCACCCGTACGGTGTGGCGCACAATTCTTTTCTGCTCGATCGCTTCTTTGAAAGCACAATGTTCACAAGGTTGGTCTCGCAAAGCACTGGTCCGATAACAGATCATTCCGGGGGTGTAATGCCGTCCGGAAACCAGATTTTTCAGATGCGTCGTCTCTTCCCATTGTACCCTATAATCTTTATCAATATAAATCAATCCGAAATCAATACTCTTCAATGCCAAGTTCTGTTTCTTAATGGCACTTTCCAACTGATTTTTGGCAATCAGCAACTCTCTTTCATATCTTTTTAACTGACTGATTTCCCATCGGGTTACCAACAACCACTTACCGGACACCCCACGGGAAAATATGGATTTCATCACAATCGTATCATGATCGACTCCATCGGTAGTGACATAGTGTTCCTCTGCACGATAAGGCTTACCTATTTTGACCAAATCTTCATCAACAGCCCGGTAATACCGTCCCCGCTCCTTGCCGTAGATGTCATAATCAGTACGTCCGACAGCATCTTCACACTTAATGCCCGACTGTAACTCGGATTCTTTGTTCCAATAAGCATATTTGAATTCATTTTCAATATCCTTTACCATCACAGGAAAGGGAAGATTATCGAGTATGTCAAACAGAAAACGGTGATAATCCCGTTCTTTTACTCCCTTACTTCGCAACTCATGAAATTTATACAATAAACATACGATTACTACCCCCATTAGAACCAGCAATCCATAAAGCCATAAATGAGTCATCACAGCCTCATTCCCCAAAGATACATTGTGAGTCATAAATCAATGCCGTATTTATGCGGTAAATATATACATTAAGTTCAGAATATTTTCCAAAACGTCAAGTTATATTTTCCAAGTATTTCAAAACTTAAGATTTCAATCCGAAATTAATTATCATAAAAAAAGGTTCGCACCTGTGAAAGTCCGAACCTTTATTATTTTATCCTTAAACAAAAAAATATCAAGAATTCAGCAAAAGAATAAAACGGTCGATATCATCCTCTGTCGTGTCAAATGAAGTAACCAGGCGAATCTCATTGTTCTCCTCATTCCAAAAATAGAAAAAATAAGATTCAAGCATTCTGTCTATCACAGAACGGGGCATAGTAAGAAACAGTTGATTACTTTCCACCTTTTGAGTAAAACAGACACCGGGATAATCTTTCAAAGCATCATAGAGCCTACGCGCCATACGATTGGCATGAGATGCATTTTTCAACCAAAGATCATCCGTGAGATAAGCGGTGAACTGGCAAGAGAGATAACGCATCTTCGAAGCTAATTGTGCCGATTGCTTACGGATAAACCGCGCTTCCTCTTTCAAGGCATCATCAAAGATGACCACGCACTCTCCCATCATCAGTCCATTTTTGGTACCGCCGAAACTAAGCACATCGATCCCGCAATCTACCGTCAACTCTTTCAGAGAAAGACGAAGGGCGGCACAAGCGTTGGCAATACGGGCACCATCCATATGGACACGCATCCCGTATTGATGGGCCAACAAAGTAATTGCTTTCAGCTCATCGGGAGTATACACAGTGCCTAATTCGGTACACTGGGACAGATAAACAGCTCCCGGCTGAGAATGATGTTGGTCGCCAAAGCCATGAAGATATGGACGAATCAACTCCGGAGTGAGCTTTCCATCCGGAGTTGCCACCAGCCGGATCTGACAACCGGTCATCTTTACGGGAGAGCCGCATTCATCCACATATATATGTGCAGTCTCGGCACATAGGATAGACTGATAAGGACGCGTCATCAACTGCAAGGCAACGACATTGCTGCCCGTACCGTTAAAAACAAACAGGGGCTCACAGTCGGCCGTAAATGTTTCTCTGATTTTCCGGACAGCTCCTTCCGTCCAAGGGTCATCACCATATCCCAATGCATGATTCTGATTCGCCAAAGCCAGTGCTTCCATCACCAAAGGATGTACACCGGAATTATTATCGGATGCAAAACTTCTCATATTTTCCTTCAATTGATTTTCCTATGCAAAGGAACATCTTTTCCAGGAAACTCAAGATAATATTTCATATTTTAATTCAGGAAACCATTTTTCCAGAATATTATCTACTTCGGATTCTATTTCAGGAGTTATGTGCTTTTTCACTTTCTTATATGCTATCGTTACAGCTGTTATTTCATCTATCCAGCCCAAAACAGGGAATCGCCGGGCAGATATCAAATCAACAGGTAATATTAAATAAGAGAGTGCAGAAACAACCAAAAGTTTATCTGACAAGGGTGTATCAGGACTCTTCAATACATAATAAAGAGAAAGCACAGGACGCATGGAAGTACGTCCAAGAGTTTTCCCCCAATCTTTTATCTTTTCTAAAAGCTGGTCAAAATCCAACTTACTAACAAATCTGTCTATCTCTTTCATATGCGATACTATTTATATATTGATTTTTTTCTCCTGATCCAATAATCTATCCCTAAAAGCCCCAAAGCCAATAACGCAATATAAGCATAGAAAGCTATTAACGGGAAAGAGGTTGAAGAAAGCTTCAAATGAAGCATAAAATCCGATGGACTAAAATCTAAATAAAAAAACAAATAGTAGACTAAAGTACCCAACATCACAAACAAAGCAGCCAATAAAGAGAAAAGCAGATTCCTCTTTTTCCGTCTTTCCTGTTTTACTGCCTCTACGCGTATCTGTTCCATCATACGAAAAGTGAAATTGGAAGACAGACTTCCGGATTTTCTCTTTTCAAGCACTTGTTTCAATGTATTATCGATTTTTGTTTCCATAACGGCTCTCCTCATTCATTAATAAATAGATTTTCTTACGCGTCCGATGCAACTTCACTTTTACATTTCCAGACGACAACTTTAAAATCTCACTAATCTCTTCCATTGATCTTTCCTCATAATAAAAAAGGGTAATTAACGCTTTCTCTTCTGCAGTCAAGCGATCAATCGCATGTATTAGTTTCGCTATCCGTTCTTCATCATCCGTCAGACAAAGTATATCGTCTGCTTTATCGTCAGGCACATTGTTAATGGTATTTTCATCCACATAGAAAAACTCCTGCTTCTTTTTACGAGTTGCGGATATGGCCGTATTATAAGCAATCCGGTAAATCCACGTAGAAAACAAACACTCTCCTTTATAATTACTCAGGTTCCGGAAAGCTTTTAAGAAAACATCCTGTACAAGCTCCTCCGCATCTTCAGAGCAACTAACTATTTGCACGATCAACGAATAGAGCGGACGACTGTAACGATCGAGTAAAACAGAAAAATACTCCGTTTCTCCATCCAAAATCCGTGCAATATACCGTGTCTCTTCGTTTTGTACCATGATATCCGGTTAGACGCAGTTTACAGAAAAAGGTTACAGAAATAACCTAAAAGTCTGTCTGAATTTTCCCTTAAAAGCTTTATCAGCTTCTTTTGAGCAAAATTAAAACAGGACCCATACCTTTTAGGATACAGGAATCATCCCGATAAATAAATTCAATTTTACTGTAACCTTTTTCACTGTATCGCGTCAAACAGTACAAAGAACGAAATTATTCACTTAAAAACATACGATTATGATGGATTTTATTATGGTTCCACTCATCATGGGAATTATTACATTAGGAATTTATAAACTGTTCGAACTATTTGCATGCAGACGAGAACGCATGGCTATCATTGAAAAATTGGGCGATAAGATTTCAGCAGCCGATTTGAAAGGAAAGTTTTCCCTACCCATTTACAACCATTATTCTTTTAGTACATTGAAAGGAGGCTGCCTGATGTTAGGTATCGGATTGGGGTTATTGATTGGCTTTTTTATTTGTGCATCTGCCATACCCGATTATCTTGCTACCAGTGACCTCAGTTGGAATGCGAGACAAATAGTCGGCATCGTTTATGGCTCCAGTGTTCTGCTTTTTGGAGGTGCCGGCCTGATTACCGCTTTCCTCATCGAGAACAAAATGAATAAAAAGAAAGAAGACCGATAAGAACCGGAAAATATATAAAAAATTCTTCGCTAAGAACCTTACCCCTACTACAACACAACATCGGTAGCAGGGGTAAAGTCTTTTTAAAGAGACTTTCTGTACCCTCTTATTTTCTATCTAAAAAGCATCAATTAGCCGATATACACATTTACACAAAGAAAAACATAAAGTTCGTCTTCTTGTTGTTCAAACTCAATTTTATCTTCTCTGGCTAACCAACCTAAAGCTGCCCCCAACTCTTTATCTTTGAGCCCGGATTTCCTTTTAAGGCTCCCGTAGCTCCATTTGTCATTGTTGCTTAGCAACTGCCAAACTTTCCCGGCATTCAAGCCAATTTCCATCTTATCCATATTTAATACAATAATTTAAAGGTTGTAATACAATCGGTTACCATTTCATCGATTAAAGTTAACAAAATTGCGCAAACATTGTTACTGCAAAAGCAATAATTTTCTATTTCACACAGCATTTTTAACATAACAACCGTCTTACAACTCAATATATTACTGTTCTTAGCATACGTTAAACGGGATACTTTTTTTCATTATAATATGTTAGCCAAAGTTAGTATAAAACGTGTTTATACGGCAATAAGAAACAACTTGAAGAAATAGTGTAACTACTAAAAAAAAGAAAGCCACTTCAAACAAACTGAAGCGGCTTTCCTCTTAAAATTATGGGATAATATTACATCATTCCACCCATTCCACCCATTCCGGGAGCGCCCATCGGCATTTCGGGTTTATCTTCCTTTTTCTCTACAATTACACATTCGGTAGTAAGGAACATACCGGCAATAGAAGCAGCATTCTCCAAAGCTACACGAGCAACCTTAGCAGGATCGACTACACCGGCAGCGTGCAGATTCTCGTAAACATCCATACGGGCATTATAACCAAAGTCACCTTTGCCTTCACGAACTTTCTGTACTACAACAGCACCTTCCTTACCGGCGTTGGCTACAATCTGGCGCAAAGGCTCTTCGATGGCACGTTTGATGATGTCGATACCGGTAGTTTCGTCGGCATTGTCACCCTTCAAACCTTCCAATGCTTCGAGCGCACGGATGTAAGCCACACCACCACCTGCTACGATACCTTCTTCGATAGCGGCACGAGTAGCGCGGAGAGCATCGTCTACACGGTCTTTCTTCTCTTTCATTTCCACTTCGGAAGCAGCACCTACGTAGAGAACAGCCACACCGCCTGACAACTTGGCAAGACGTTCCTGCAATTTCTCCTTGTCATAGTCGGACTTGGTAGAAGCAATCTGAGCCTTGATTTGTTCGCAACGCTCCTTGATATTTTCTTTTGCACCGGCACCGTTCACGATAGTCGTATTGTCTTTAGAAACAGTTACCTTGTCGGCAGTACCCAACATTTCGATAGTAGCCTGTTCCAGTTTCAAACCTTTTTCTTCGCTGATAACTACACCACCAGTCAATACTGCGATATCTTCCAGCATAGCTTTACGACGGTCGCCGAAGCCCGGAGCCTTCACTGCACAAATCTTCAACTGGCCACGCAGACGGTTTACAACCAATGTTGTCAATGCTTCACTGTCAACATCTTCAGCAATAACCAAC
>ENA-ORSO01000616-ORSO01000616.1-human-gut-metagenome-genome-assembly--contig:-NODE-616-length-28658-cov-36.875468_pt1 | contig 28658 bp, 19 predicted proteins | sample MGYA00241902_ERZ509168 | MGnify/ENA primary metagenome ERZ509168 (study PRJEB26280, sample SAMEA2338806) | human gut metagenome | biome: human gut; feature: human-associated habitat; material: faeces... | reverse complement strand
GTAATTTGGCAATAAAATAAACTTACATAATTTTGACAGGTGACCATTTTATGGCCACCCTTTGTAGATTGGATGTTTTTCTGCTCTTTACTTTTTAGAATTTTATCTCGAACTCGCGTATTCAAATCATTATTGTCTTATTTATATGGTACATTGTCCCGAGTTGGATCACGCAGGGCAATCGTAGCGCTCGCGATTTTATCAAACTTTGCTGCAATGTCATTGGCATCATCATCACCATTGTTGGTGTGATCAACGTACTAAAATCCCTAGGGCTTTTCTAAATCTCAAGAAAATTGCTGCTAGCCATTGATTGAAATAGACCATACCTAATGGCCTCTTTGCCATAACTTTCCCTTTTTCCCTCTTACTAATAAGGATCTCTACTAGAGGAGCATGGCTTTTTGAGCTGTGCTCCTCATTTTTTGTCGGGACACTGTAACCTTGCAATCGCCTTACATGGATTCCATACGTTTTTGTCCACAATATTGCAGTTTATAGCCATGAAAAAACAAATTTAGCGTACATTTGCACTATCATTAAAAACAAAAACAACAAAATCTTTAATATACCCCATGACACAACAAAAACACCGTTATTCGGGACTTTCGGCTGCCCAAGTCGAAGAAAGTCGCAGGCAGAATGGGAGTAATGTGCTCACTCCGCCTGAAAAGGATCCGCTTTGGAAGCAATTCCTTGAGAAGTTTACGGATCCACTCATTATTATTCTGCTCATTGCGGGAGCATTGAGCATAGGCATCTCGCTCTACGAAAGATTCGGACTGGGCGAAGGAGCTGAAGTTTTCTTCGAACCTGTGGGAATCTTCGTAGCCATACTCTTGGCTACAGGACTGGCCTTCTATTTCGAACTGCAGGCTGATAAGGAATTTAGTATCCTCAACCAAGTGAACGACGATGAAGCCGTAGAGGTGGTGCGCGAGGGTAATATTACGCAGATCCCTCGTAAGGATGTGGTCGTAGGCGACGTAGTAATCCTTTCCACAGGACAGGAAGTTCCTGCCGATGCCGTGCTACTTGAAGCTACCCACCTGAGCGTGGATGAATCTTCGCTCACGGGTGAACCTATTTGCCATAAAACCACCATTGAGGCCGACTTCGACTCGGAAGCCACTTATGCCTCTAACCGCGTGATGAAAGGCACAAAGGTAATGGAAGGTCATGGCATCTGCCGCGTGACGGCCGTGGGCGACCATACGGAACAAGGAAAAGTGTTCGAAGCTGCTCAGATTGATTCCTCGGTGAAGACGCCGCTCAACGAGCAACTCGACGGGCTCGGCGACTTGATCACAAAGGCGAGCTACGTGATTGCGGCGCTCATCGTTGTGGGACGCCTCATCATGTGCTTCGTCAGCGGATTGGAAATGAATGGTCAGACCATAGCTGGCACAGAACTTTTTGCCACGGGCGCGAGCATTGCAGCCTTTATTGCTTATGTGTTGCAGACGCTCATGATTGCCGTTACACTCATTGTGGTAGCTGTGCCCGAAGGTTTGCCTATGGCTGTCACGCTGAGCCTTGCCTACAGTATGCGCCGCATGCTTCGCACCAACAACCTCGTGCGTAAGATGCATGCTTGCGAGACAATGGGTGCTACCACTGTGATCTGCACCGACAAGACGGGTACGCTCACACAGAATCAAATGCGTGTGGATCAGACCTTCTTCTACGCTCTGCCCTCGCAGCAGCTTGCTCAGAACGAGGAAAGCCAGCTCATCAAGGAAGGGATTGCCGTGAACTCTACCGCTGCCCTTGACCTCTCCGATGCTCAGCATCCCTCCGTCTTGGGCAACCCCACTGAGGGTGCGCTCTTGCTCTGGCTCAACGCGCAGGGTGAGGACTTCGTAGCGCTGCGCGAGGCTGCCGAGGTGAAAGAGGAACTTCCCTTCACTACGGAGCGCAAGTATATGGCCACCATCGTGCGCTCGTCTCAACTTCCGGGCAAGTTGGTGATTTATGTGAAAGGTGCACCCGAAATTGTGCTCTCGCTCTGTAAGGACGTGCAAAGCGGTGTGAGCCATGAAGAAATTCAGCGTCAGCTCACCGACTGTCAGAACCGCGCCATGCGTACACTTGGCTTTGCCTATCAGATTCTCTCGGAAGCTGAAGCTGCTACCGCTATCACCGAGAGTAAGGTCACGGCTCAGGGGCTCCACTTCATGGGTATCGCTGCCATTGCCGACCCTGTGCGCCAGGACGTTCCAACGGCGGTCAAGGAATGTCTCAACGCAGGCATTAGCGTGAAGATTGTCACGGGCGATACTCCGGGCACTGCCAAGGAGATTGGTCGACAGATTGGCTTATGGCAGGAGACCGATGCGGATAGCGCTATTATCACAGGCCCTGAGTTTGCGGCTCTTTCCGACCAGGAACTCGAGGATCGCATACTTAGTATCAAAATCATTGCCCGCGCCCGCCCCATGGACAAGAAGCGCTTGGTAGAAACACTCCAGCGCAAGGGACAGGTAGTAGCTGTCACGGGCGACGGAACCAACGATGCCCCGGCTCTGAAGGCTGCCCACGTGGGATTGTCTATGGGTGATGGCACAAGTGTGGCCAAGGAAGCCTCCGACATTACCATCGTCGACAACTCCTTCTCGAGCATCGGCAAGGCTGTCATGTGGGGCCGCTCGCTCTATCAGAACATTCAGCGCTTTCTATTGTTCCAACTCACGGTGAACGTCACTGCTTGTCTGCTCGTACTGGTGGGTGCTTTCATGGGCACGGAATCGCCACTTACGGTCACTCAGATGCTTTGGATCAACCTCATCATGGATACTTTCGCTGCCATGGCTTTGGCTTCGCTTCCTCCTTCTGAAAGCGTGATGCGCGACAAACCACGCCGTCGCACCGACTTTATTCTCAACGGCGAGATGCTACGCGAAATTATCGGTGTAGGCATATTCTTCTTCCTGCTCTTGGTGGGCATGCTCTACGTATTTCAACACGCTGATGTGAAGAGCCTCACGGACCTTCTTCACCTACAGCTTGGTGCGAAGGGTCATGTAAGTGATTACGAGCTAACGCTGCTTTTCACCACGTTTGTCATGACGCACTTCTTCTATCTGTTCAATGCTCGTGCATTTAAGACGGGGCGCAGTGCACTCCACTTCAAGGGTTGCCGGGGCTTAATCACCATCGTGCTGATCATCCTCATTGGCCAGGTGCTCATGGTGGAAATGCCGGGCATCCAGCAGTTCTTCAACGTGGTAGGTCTCAGCCTCACGGATTGGATCATTATCATTCTGGGTTCATCACTCGTGCTTTGGGTACGCGAACTATGGCACCTTATCTCTAAGTAAAATGATATTCAAGTATTAATATTGCATACTTGGTAAATTATCCTCAGGCTGGCGGCGCTTCGGCGGTGTCAGCCTGAGTTTTTTGCATCCGGTTTGCACTAACTTTCACTTCGGCAAGTTAGGCGGTGCATCAGAAGCAACCACGGCTCTTTCATTTAAGTTCAGAGTAGATACATAGTATCCCCTACCCATTTCGTGATGAATAATAGGTAAATCTACACTAGTTGTGTTTCAAGTTTTTTTATTGTTCTCATCATTTGATTATTTGCATTTTTGAAGCAAAGTATGAGTCATCTATAACTTTTCTGCGTCATTACATAGCGCGTATTGAAAATCAATGAGTTACGTCAAAATTATGGGTAGCTTTAGGTGGCGCAAGCAAAAAAAATAAAAAGAACAAGCATTTTTAAATGAAAGCCCACCATGGGAAGTAGCAAGAAAAAATGTGTTTTTCCTTGCTACTTCTCTCGCCTTGCACTAACTTTGTCCCCACAAAAGCAAGCAATGGACGCTCTCGTAATCATTAATAAGTATTATGCAGACAATGAAGAGCTCAAACAACTGCTTCTTCACCACAGTCTGCAAGTGGCAAACCGCGCGCTCGACATCGCACGCCAACACCCCGAGATGGGCATTGACACGGACTTTGTGGCACAGGCCGCTATGCTCCACGACATTGGCATTTTCCTTACCGACGCGCCTGGTATCCACTGCCACGGCACTCACCATTACCTCATGCATGGCTACTTGGGTGGCCAGCTCATGCGCGAGCTAGGCATGCCGCGCGTGGCCCGCGTATGCGAGCGCCATACAGGTACTGGCCTCACGCCCGAGACCATTGCCGAACGAGGTCTTCCCCTTCCCCCGGGCAACTATCGTCCCGAGACGCTTGAGGAGGAACTCATCTGCTATGCCGACAAGTTTTACTCAAAAAGTCATCCCGACCGCGTGCGTAGTGTGCACGACACTGCCCTAAGCCTTGAAAAGTTCGGACACGAAGGTGTTGTGATTTTCAAGCAGTGGGTCAAGAAATTCGAGCCCCAATACGCCGACGGACTCTGATAATTGCAAATGCGATTTCTCTCCATCGTAATACTTTCTGTGCTGACCACGATGTACATCATGGCCAGCCATGTGTGTTTGTCGCCCACTCCCAGCGGGGAAAGAACGGCCTCAGCTGCGTTGCCCCCCGACACAGTCACTCCCAACACCGCCTCCGACACAGCTCGCAGTCTAAAGCGTACGGCACGCATGCCAGCCACAGCAGTTGATACGGCGAAGGCCGATACTGCGAAAGCGGATACCGTCAAGGTAGATACGCTCAAGCGCAAGGCGGGCATTGACTCACCCGTGGAATATACGGCCGAGGACTCTATGATTTACGATGCCCACTCAGGCTTAGCCTTTCTCTATGGCCGTGCACAGGTGAACTATCTCAACATGCAACTCACGGCAGCTAAGATAGCAATGAACATGGACTCTAGCCTTGTTCACGCCGAAGCACGCCCAGACTCCACTGCTGAGGGAGGATTGGCTGAACGACCTATCTACCGTCAAGGAAATGATGAGTACGACAGCGAACGCATGTCGTTCAACTTCAAGACAAAGAAAGGCTTTATACACAATGTCAAGACACAGCAAGGAGATGGTTACATGGTCAGCGAGAAGTCAAAACGCACCGCCGACGGTACGCTCTATCTCGAACATGCACGCTACACCACCTGCGATGCCAAGCACCCTCACTTCTATCTAGCCCTCTCGCGTGCCAAAGTGCGCCCAGGAAAGGAGACCGTATTCGGTCCAGCCCACCTCGTGGTGGAAGACGTTCCCCTTCCCCTAGCCATCCCCTACGGTTTCTTCCCATTTAATAAGAAATACTCCTCGGGCTTCATCATGCCCTCCTATGGCGACGAGACAAGCCGCGGATTCTATTTACGCGATGGTGGCTACTACCTTGCGCTGAGCGACTACATGGATCTCAAACTCCTCGGCGAAATATACACCAAAGGTTCTTGGGGCGTCAGCGCCGAGACCAACTACAACAAACGCTATCGCTATCGCGGCAATGTATACTTCAGCTACCTACGTACCGTGGAGGGCGAGAAGAATATGCCCGACTATGCCGTGACAAAGAGCCTAAAGATTCAATGGACGCACACGAAAGATGCGAAGTCGAGTCCCAACACCACCTTCTCAGCGCGCGTCAACTTCGCCTCCGAGAACTATGAGCGCAAGAACCTTGAAAGCATGTACAATCCGCTCTCGTACACACAGAGCACACGTGCCAGCTCCGTAAGTTTCAGCCACACCTTCACGGACATTGGTCTCTCTATCTCCGCTTCGGCCAACCTTACGCAAAACATGCGCGACTCCTCCATAGCAGTTACCTTGCCCGACCTGAGCATCTCACTCAGCCGCTTCTATCCATTCCGCCGCAAGCACCAAGTAGGCAAGGAGCGCTGGTATGAGAAAATATCCATGTCGTACACTGGTCAAGTGTCCAACTCTATCACCACCAAGGAGAACCTGCTCTTCAAGTCCAACCTCATCAAGGACTGGCGCAATGGCTTCCAACACCGCATCCCCATCGATGCCACTTTCCAACTCTTCAAGTACATCAACATCTCACCCTCGTTCTCCTTCCGTGACATCATGTATGCTTCGCGTATTAATCGCTCATGGGACAGAGAAGCACAACGCGAGCTAGCCGACACCACCTACGGATTCTACAATCTCTACGATTGGAACGTAGGCATCTCGGCCAATACCACCCTCTACGGATTCTATAAACCGCTCAAGTTCCTCGGCACGAAGATACAGGCCATTCGTCACGTGTTCAAACCCTCTGTCACATTTAGCTATGCTCCCGACTTCACCACCTCGCGCTACGGCTACCGCAAGCAGTACGAGCGTGTCGATGCTGCGGGCAATTCCTCATGGGTGAGCTACTCTCCCTATTCGGGCGGCATCTATGGATACCCTTCGGGCACCAAGCAAGGACTCATTTCAATGTCCGTCTCTAACAATTTGGAGATGAAGGTGCGCTCCGACCGCGACACCACGGGCTTCCGCAAAATATCCCTTATAGATGAGCTCTCGGCCTCGCTCTCTTACAATCTGGCCGCCAAGAAGCAGCCTTGGAGCAACCTCTCCACACGTCTCCGTCTCAAATTGGGAAAGAACAAGACTTTCTCTATGGCTGCCGTATGGGCCACCTACGCTTACAAGTTCAATGAACAAGGCCAAGTGGTCACCTCCGACCGCACAGAATGGAGCTACGGCCGATTCGGTCGATTCCAAGGCATGTCGCAGAATCTCTCCTACACCTTCAATAACCAAACCTGGAAAAAACTCATGGACAAGCTACATGGCCGTGGCAAATCTTCCACCTCGGCCGATGCAGCCTCCACCGATGCCTCCACCACGAATGCCGAAGATGCCAACGTTGACCCCGACCTGCGCACAGGCCGTGATGGAGGAAAAGGCAAAAAGAAGGAGAAAGCCAAGGTTGATGCTGATGGCTACTTGACATTCTCCATTCCCTGGTCGCTTACACTCTCTTACGGCATCACCATGGCCGAAGACCGCACTAAGCAAATCAACGTACGACGCATGCGCTATCCTTTCTCGTTCACGCAAACGCTTAACGCCTCGGGCTACGTGCGCATTTCCGATGGATGGAACATCTCCTTCAACTCGGGCTACGATTTCGAGATGCACCGCATCTCCATGACCACGATGTCGCTCTCGCGCGACCTCCACTGCTTCGAAATGTCGGCCTCCATCGTTTTGAAACCCTACTCTTCATTCAACTTCACCTTCCGCGCCCGCGCCTCTGAGCTTGCCGACGCACTGAAGTGGGACAAGCGTAGCTCATATTCCACCAACGTGGAGTGGTACTAAACAAATATCTATTCTATATATCTAATATTCTTTGATTATGAAACTGAAAACTCTTCTTGCAGCTTCATGCTCAGCCATTGCCCTCACAGTCTCATTGGCTTCATGCGGCGACTCTACCGACGAAAACTACACTTTCGGCTTCGCCAAGGGTAGCACAACCATGCTCACCACCTATGCCGACCAAACAACCGACTCCACCTTTATCCGCTCCACCAACAATTGGACGCTCAATAAGCCCCAAAGCGAATGGCTCTCTGCTTCCTATAACGGACAGCCTGCTCCCCAATCGGTGAGCCATAAAAGCTTCTACGGACAAGACTTCCGTATCAACTATCTATTCTCCGCCAACACCACGGGTGAGGAGCGTACCGCCACCATCACCTTCACGTGCAATGCAGGCAAACTCGACGGCACCACTCTAGGCACCATTGTGGTGCAAAAGCCCTATCTAAACATCCTGCAACCCGCGGCCGAGACCGACCAACAGACCAAGAAAGTTAGCTTCACCCTCAACGTACCGAGCAAGGGACAGACAGCTTCGGGAACGAAGCCCCAGGTGATGTTCCTCGTCTATGCCGACGGCGCCACCCTTACCTCGTCTGATGAGAGCTGGCTCAAGGTGGAAAGTGGCAACCAGACTACGGCTGGCGTCTATGCCAAGAATGTGCAGCAGACTGTCAACCTTGCCATCAGCGAGAATACCTTGCCCGAGCCTCGCGAAGCTACCCTCACCCTCACCTCTAATGGTGTGAGCACCCCCATCACCATCCACCAGGATGCTCATAGCGAGAAGGGAAATTAACCTCCTCATAAAAGGACATTCCCTTCCCCTCTAGCATATCTAGAAATGCTACAATTCGCCCCTGAAACTCAAAAATCTCTCTATATGAAAAATTCCAAGCAACAGAAGCGCAGCGCTCTCCGCACCCCTCTGGCCATGGCTCTCCCCCTAGCCATTGCCGGCCTCACGGTTAGCCCTGCAGGGCTACACGCCCTTCCGCTCGCTTCGGGACTCGTAGACAATGCTGCCTACTTCGCAGCCTCAGCTGCCGCAAGCACCACGTCCGCGCAGAGCCCCATCAAGAGCGCAGCCAAGATCAATCCTACCACCGTGGAACTAACCTATGCCGATGGGAAGCAACTCACCATCGACTTCTACGGCGACAACATATTCCGTCTTTTCCGCGACGACAATGGCGGCGTAGTGCGCGACCCTCAAGCCACGCCCGCAGCCAAAATTCTCGTTGACGATGCCCGCCGTGCCCCCATGGCTGTAGACCTTCGCCAAAATGACAAAGCTATCACCGTGGCCACACAACGCATATCTGTAAGCTTCGACAAACAGACGGGCCTCATGAACGTGATTAACACACAGAGCGGCGAGACCGTGGTCGAGAGCCTGCTGCCCGTTAGCTTCGACAAGACAAGCACTACGCTCACTTTCAAGGCTCGCACAGGCGAATATTTCTATGGAGGCGGTGTACAAAATGGCCGCTTCAGCCACAAGGGGAAAAGCATCGCCATCGAAAACACCAACAACTGGGTAGACGGCGGTGTGGCCTCGCCCACCCCCTTCTTCTGGAGCACCAAGGGCTACGGTCTCCTTTGGGACACCTTTAAACCCGGTCGCTACGACTTCGGTGCCACCGAAGAAGACAAGGTCATCCTTTCCCACCAAGAGGACTATCTCGATGCTTTCATCATGGTAGACCAACAGCCTGTAGACCTTCTCAACGACTTCTATCAGCTCACAGGCAACCCCGTGTTGTTGCCTAAATTTGGCTTCTACGAAGGCCACCTCAACGCCTACAACCGCGACTACTGGACTCCCGCCGAAAAAGGCTTCATGCTCTACGAAGACGGCAAGCGCTACAACGAGAGCCAGAAGGACAATGGTGGCGTGAAGGAAAGTCTCAATGGCGAGAAAAACAACTATCAATTCTCAGCTCGCGCTGCCATTGACCGATACATCAATAACGATATGCCCCTTGGATGGTTCCTGCCCAACGATGGCTACGGAGCCGGCTATGGCCAGACTTCCTCGCTCGATGGCAACATTCAAAATCTCAAGGAGTTTGGTGATTATGCCCGTTCTAAAGGCATAGAGATAGGTCTCTGGACACAGAGCGACCTTCATCCCAAAGAAGGTATAGAACCCCTGCTTCAGCGCGATATCGTCAAAGAAGTGCGTGATGCTGGTGTGCGTGTGCTCAAGACCGACGTGGCATGGGTAGGCTACGGCTACTCCTTCGGGCTCAATGGTGTGGCCGATGTAGCACAAGTCATGCCCTACTATGGTTCTAACGCCCGCCCATTTATCATCTCGCTCGATGGTTGGGCCGGCACGCAGCGCTACGCAGGAATTTGGAGCGGCGACCAAACGGGTGGCGACTGGGAATACATCCGCTTCCACATACCTACATTCATCGGCTCAGGTCTTTCAGGACAACCCAACATCACCTCCGACGTAGATGGTATCTTCGGCGGAAAGAACGTGCCCGTCAATGTACGTGAATTTCAGTGGAAGACCTTTACCCCCATGGAACTCAACATGGACGGATGGGGTGCTAATCCCAAATATCCCGAAGTGCTAGGCGAGCCTGCCACAAGCATCAACCGCTCTTACCTCAAGCTCAAGAGTGAATTGCTTCCCTACACCTATACCATTGCACGCCAAGCCGTCGACGGAAAGCCCATGATTCGCGCCATGTTCCTCGACTATCCCAACGACTATACCCTAGGCACCGCCACAGAGTATCAGTTTATGTATGGTCCCTCATTCCTTGTAGCCCCCATCTACAAAGACACCAAGGCCGACAAGGAAGGCAACGACATCCGCAATGGAATCTATCTGCCCGAAGGCCGATGGGTAGACTACTACAATGGCGATGTCTATGAGGGCGGCCGCATCATCAACAACTACGATGCTCCCCTGTGGAAACTTCCCGTATTTGTAAAGGCCGACGCCATCATCCCCATGGCCAATCCCAACAACAATCCCTCGCAAATCCGTGACGACTATCGCGCTTACGAGATCTACTCCACCGCTGACGGCACCAACGGCTTTAGCCAGTACGACGATGATGGTCAGACTCAAGCCTACCTCTCAGGTCAGTGCGCACGCACCGAGATCTCTACCTCTGCCAACGGCAAGGGTCGTCTTCTGGTGACAATCAACCCCACCTACGGCACCTACCAAGGTTTCCAACCACAGAAAGAAACAGAACTGCGCATCAACGTGAGCCAACAGCCCAAGGGAGTGAGCGCCAAGGTGGGCAAGAAGAGCGTGAAGCTCACCGCCGTAAGTTCGCTCGCCGACTTTGAGAAAGGCATCAACGTATACTTCTACAACGCTACACCCAACCTCAATCGCTTCTCTACTCCTGGTTCTGAAGCTGCAAAGAAAGTCATCTCGAAGAATCCTCAACTCCTCGTCAAGCTCAGCAAGACAGATATCAGCGCCAACCTCGTAGAGGTGAAGGTCGATGGATTTGAGTTCTCACCCGCCGATCGTCTGCGCACTCATACTGGCGCTCTCGCTGCTCCCAAGGTTAGCTTCAGCAATGATGGTATCGGCGTGTTCAGCCTCACACCTTCATGGAAGAATGCCGAGAATGCCGACTTCTACGAGGTGGAATACAATGGTATGCTCTATAGCACCATCCGTCAGGGTGAGTTCACCATCGATGGCCTGCAGCCTGAAACCGACTACGCTTTTAAAGTGCGTGCTGTCAATAAGGACGGCTACTCCGACTGGACCCCCGTAAGCGCCACAACGAAGAGCAACCCCTTGGAATTTGCCATCCACGGAATCAAGGCTCAAAACTCTGCCGAAGACCAACCTGGACAGGGTGTCGACAAACTCTTCGACTTCGATGAGAAGAGTCCTTGGCACACCAAGTGGGGCAAGGGAGAAGGCGTGCCCGCCGACGTCACCATCGACCTCCGTTCGGTCAACAAGCTCGATCGCTTGGAATACATTCCCCGCGAAGATGCGGGCAATGGCACCCTACTCGAAGGTACATTCTCTGTCAGCACAGATCGTCAGACGTGGAGCCAACCCGTAAGCTTCCAATGGGGTCAGAACAAGGATAGAAAGACGTTCCAGTTTGCAGGAAATCCCGAAGCACGCTACGTTAAGATGCACATTAGCAAGGCCGTGGGCAACTTCGCTTCAGGCTCACAGATGTACATCTTCAAGGTGGCTGGTTCTGAAAGCTTCTTCCAGGGTGATATCAACCACGATAAGCGCATTGATGAGAACGACTTGACCTCGTATATGAATTATACGGGCTTGCGCAAGGGCGATAGCGACTTTGACTACGTGAGCGCTGGCGATATCAACAAGAACGGACTCATCGACGCCTACGACATCTCATGCGTCACCACCGAACTCGATGGCGGCGTGCGCAACTCCAACGACAAGGTTTCGGGCTCACTCATGCTTACTCCCAACAAGAAGACCTTCGCTGCTGGCGACATGGTAGAGGTGACCGTGAGCGGAAAGGCCCTACACTACGTCAATGCTCTCAGTTTCGCTCTGCCCTACAACACCAGCGAACTGGAATATGTTGGCACCGAACTCTTGGGCATGAAGGACATGGTGAACCTCACTTACGACCGCTTGCACACGAATGGTCAGAAGGAGCTCTTCCCCACTTTCGTCAACCGCGGCAACAACTTCTTGCTTGATGAGGGCGACCACAACCTCTTCGTCATCAAGTTCCGCGCCAAGAAGGCTGGCAAGTTCACCCTCAAGGCCAAAGACGGTATGCTCGTAGATCGCAACCTCGGCACCGTCAACTTCTAAACGTGCTCCCACTGAGAACTTCGCCATTTAGGCGTAGACATTAAAATATCCCTCCTCCCAGAAAAAGACTGGAAGGGGGGATATTTGGTAAATAAGTAAAAGCTTCTGTGAGAGAAGAAAGACTTTCGTCTAGAGAAGCGAAATCTGCATTATTTCCTAACAGATCTTCTCCAAGAACATAGTACTTTATTATCTTCCCTTCAAAGAGCCATACGCCCCACACCTAAACTCCACGCTAGGCGCTTCCGCATCTTGCACTGCGCCATCGCTCCGATACATTGTGCCACGGAGAATGGGATAGCCCGTCAAACTGTCGGAATTTGTCTCTAGAGAAAGAGGCGAGTGCGTAGTCACATAGCAGCCACGAGCCTCAACACTCGGGATGAAATAGACCAATGGTCCCCACTGAAAAGCAGCCTCCTCGGCCGCAATGGGAGCACCGCGCAATGCATCACGATGGGTCGCGAGAAGTGCGCGTTGAAGGCGTAAAGGAAAGTCGACATACACCTCGTCAAGACTCTTCCACTCCCGCTCTATCACCACATAGCCCTTTTCATCTACGCACAGAGGCTCCACCTCATGCCCATTAACAAATATGGAGGGTACTATACAGGAAGAGTCGGAAGCCACATAGACATAATTTCCCGTGGAACGTACGCCCGTCCAATCGGGCACACGCAGATGGAGAGAAAATCGATGGTTGCCCTTCAACTGTGTAAGACGAATTTTTACCGCGCCCGATATGGGCATATCTGTCACCTGGTCTAGCGTAACATGCCCCACCGAGGGAAGCTGAAAGGCGGCCGTAGAGTTGGTATAAAGATTCACGTAGAGATCGGCCTCTGACGATGTGGCATACATCATGCCAGGGGCAGAGAGCAGCAGACAAGCAGCTTGAAACTTATCTATCGTGCCACGCCGCAGCGTGGTATCGGTGGCCGTATGAAGCGCCGCATTATAAAGCACTCGCTCGAAAAAGTCGGCATAACAGGCATCGCCTTGCATCAAGAAAAGCTGAGCTGCTCGCACCGTCCATTTAGCAGCCGATAATCCCTGAGGGTCGTGCAAGGGATGCCCCTCTCCACCAGCTAAGTTGAGCTCGGGCTGCGCAGCCTTCCATGCAGTGTAACTGCGCTTGCGCGCATCGAAGTCGGGACGTGTCAATGGAATACGTTCACCGCGTGCTGTGGAATCGGCTTGAAGAGCTAGCCGCCGAAAGTCGCGCCCATCATAGCCCCACGTCACTACGCTATCAGGCTCTATAAAGCGCAATGGACGTTTCAGCCACGGACCGCCGGCCCATGCAGAGAGAGAGGGGCATATGAAGAGAAGGGTCAAAATAATTCTGTTCATATAAATAAGGTGTGTGTGAGCACTTGAGAAATAGTGAACACAAAAGTATAAATTAAATTCAGCTTTGCCATATTTAAGAGCTTTTTTGTGCACGCTTTGCCTTTTTCTATCTACATTTGCACATGACAAGCCTTGGTCTCATCACAACGTTTCGACTAGTGGGACTAGTACTTGAGAAGAGGCAGACGAAAGAGAAAGACCTTTCCTCCGGAAAAGCCTTTCGCGAAGATATTTTTCCGTCAACTCATTCGCCCATACCCCTATTCCCCAAAAACATTTCAAGAATGAAACATCTATTTCTATTCATAGCCCTATACATGGCTTCGCTCCCTGCCTTGGGGCAAACAGAGAAAGAATGCCAGCGCCGCATGTGGGACGATGCGTTCATGCAACTTAAAGGCGATAGTATTTCCCCTGATTCGTTATCACTTGCTGGGCAAAAAGCTAACACGCTTTCGCTCCCATGGAATCAGCCCTCGACCACCAACTTAGGCTCCTTCGGACTCGGAGGCTACTATGATGGCTACGGATGGCGATTGCACGAGGGATTTAACGCACAGTTTGGCATGAGCCTCACGGCAGGACTAGGCAAACATGCACCTCGCGGAGTAGGTTTCGGACAGACGGCCGCTTTTGCCTATGTGGCACCCATCACGCCAAAGCTCTCAGTGGCCATAGGGCTAACAGCCGAAAATTTCGATTGGGGAGCCTGGCGACAGACCTCCGTAGGCATTGGAGGCGTAGTGGCCTATCAGGTCAACGACAACATTAGCCTCTATGCGTATGGTCAAAAGTCGTTCCTTCCACGTCAGAGCCTATACTCGCAATGGCGCAGAGGGGGATTTCCACTATGGTATGATATACCCCGCGATCGTTTCGGTGCAGCTGCCGAATTTAAGATTGGACGCAATGCCATGATTGGCGTTAGCGTGGAGCACAGAAGCTACTGAGTCGCTTCGCTCCAGTTTGAAGGTTTGAGGTTATATGGTTATAAAGCCGCTTCGCTAAGTTTGAAGGTTTGAGGTTATAAGGTTATAAAGTTACTTCACGACATCATAGGCTCAAACAGCAAAAGGAAACTTTATAACCTCATAACCTTAAAACTCCAAACTAAAACCCATAACCTTAAAACTCCAAACTAAAACCCATAACCTTAAAACTCCAAACTAAACTTGCCTTCCCTACTCAAACAAATAGAACTCCTCAAGAAGGAATATGACTATGAGCGCGAAGCTTTCCGCCGCGACACTGAGATGATGGGCGTAGACCGTAAGGTGAAACGCGGCGACTGCTGGTATCCCATCTCCGTGGAACGAGGCTATTACAATTCACTCGACCGCTTCGTCGTGGAAATTCAGCGCACAGCCGATACCGACATAGAACACAACTTTGAATACGGCCGCCAAGTATGCTTTTTCACGCAAGACCTTAGCCACCAACTTCATTACCTTTCACTACGCGCCACAGTGAGCTATGTGGATGGCGACCGCATGGTAGTAGAACTTCCCTCAGAATCGGCCTTGGCTCAACTTCAGAACGCTGAGCGATGTGGCGTGCAACTTCACTTCGACGACTATTCCTACCGCATAATGTTCGATGCCCTACGCCGCGTACAGGAGGCCAAGAGCGACCGAATAGCCCATCTGCGCGACCTATTCCACACCGTTGCACCCGCTACATGGAGTGCCCCATCGACCATGCCCCTGCGATTGCCTTGGCTCAACCACTCGCAAGAAGAAGCCGTACGCGACATACTACGAGCTAAAGATGTGCTCATCGTGCATGGACCTCCTGGCACAGGCAAGACCACCACGCTAGTGGAAGCTATCTGCGAAGTGTTGCGCCGCGAGCCACAGGTAATGGTCTGTGCACAGAGCAACACGGCCGTAGATTGGATTTGCCAGCAACTCGCGGCTCGCGGCGTGAGTTTACTACGCATTGGCAATCCCTCGCGCGTCACGGAAAGCATGTTGGCTCATACTTACGAGAAACGCTTTGAATCACACCCCGACTATCCCGCGCTATGGCAACTGCGACGCACCATACGCCAACTTTATAGCCAACCACGCCGCCAACGTAGCGAAAAATTTCACCAAAAAATAGCCCGTTTGCGCGAACGCATCGACGAAATTGAAATGCGCATCCGACATGCACTGTTCGACCAGTCGCGCGTGATAGCCTCTACACTCATAGGAGCTGCCAATCCCTTGCTCGCAGGACAGCATTTTCACACGCTCTTCATCGACGAAGCCGCACAAGCCCTAGAGGCTGCATGTTGGATTCCACTCCTAAGAGCCGACCGCGCCATCCTTGCGGGCGACCATCAGCAACTACCGCCCACAATCAAAAGTCCGGAAGCTTTAAAGGGCGGACTAGGACGCACGCTCATGGAACAAGTGGCCGAGGCAAAACCCGACGTAGTAAGACTGCTGCGCGTGCAGTATCGCATGAATGAAGAATTGATGCACTTCTCGTCAGAATGGTTCTATGGTGGGCAACTAGAAGCGGCTCCCGAAGTGCGCCACAGATCCATGGTGGACGACCTAGGCCATCCGCTCGAATGGATTGACACAGACCTATTGCCACAGATGGACGAGATGTCCGCTCACGAGCAAATGGTGGGTGCGAATTACGGACGTATCAACAAGGCAGAGGCACTACTCACGCTGCAATCCTTACACAACTATGTGGAACGAATGGGACGCCACCGCATCGTGGAAGAACGAGTAGACTTTGGCGTGATTTCGCCCTACCGAGCGCAGGTACAATACTTGCGAGGCCTCATTCGCCGCGATAAATTTCTACGTCCACTGCGCGGCCTAATCACGGTAAATACCGTCGATGCCTTTCAAGGCCAAGAGCGCGATGTCATCGTGGTAAGTATGGTACGTGCTAACGAACAGGGACAAATAGGGTTTCTCAGTGACCTGCGACGCATGAACGTGGCCATCACTCGAGCACGTTATCAACTCATCATTCTCGGATCGCGCTCCACCCTCTGCCGCCACCGCTTTTATCGCAAACTCTACGAGAGTTGCTACCATGTTTCCATTGGTTTAGGAACCACAACAGAGACTCCCTCAGAGGACTAATCAACCTCTTGCTGTGGCTCTGCGCAAAGCCATCAGACAGATATCTGATGCAATGGAATAGAGGAAAATCCCCAACCAAGAATAGATAAAGCGAAAGTCGTTCGTCAGTTCCTTTCCTTTTAACTACCTTTGCACCCAAATAAGCACACGAAAACAATGAAAATAGAACAACAACTCAACAACGCTGTCATAGAAGCCGTAAAAGCACTCTACGGACAAGACATCACTCCCGAGCAGGTGACCCTGCAAAAGACCAAGAAGGAGTTTGAAGGCCACCTCACCCTCGTGGTATTCCCCTTCCTGCGTATGTCGCACAAAAAGCCCGAAGATACGGCTACCGAAATCGGACAGTGGATTCAGAACCATACAGAACTCATCGCCTCGTTCAACGTGGTGAAAGGTTTCCTCAACCTCGTGATTGCTCCTGCTCAGTGGGTAGCGCTATTGGACGATATCAATGCCAATTCCAATTATGGTATCACAAAGCCCAACGCTGATAGCCCTCTGGTGATGATTGAATACTCCTCACCCAATACCAATAAGCCCCTCCATTTGGGTCACGTGCGCAACAACCTCTTGGGATGGGCGCTCGCCAACGTGGTGGAAGCTAACGGCAACCGCGTGGTGAAAACGAATATCGTAAACGATCGCGGCATCCACATCTGTAAGTCGATGCTAGCTTGGCTAAAATATGGCAATGGCGAAACTCCCGAGACTAGCGGCAAAAAGGGCGATCACCTTATTGGCGACTACTACGTGGCCTTTGACAAGCACTATCGTGCCGAAGTGAAGGAACTTCAGGCTCAGTATGAAGCCGAGGGCCTTGGCGCCGATGAAGCAAAAGAGAAAGCAGAGAAAGAGGCTCCCCTAATAAAGGAGGCTCATGCCATGCTAGTGAAGTGGGAAGCTGGCGACCCCGAGGTGCGTGCACTCTGGCGCAAGATGAACGAGTGGGTATATGCTGGATTTGACGAGACTTACAAGGCTCTCGGCGTAGGATTCGACAAAATCTACTACGAAAGCGACACCTACCTCGTAGGCAAGCAAGCCGTAGAGGAAGGCCTAAAGAAGGGACTCTTCTTCCGAAAAGAAGATGGATCGGTATGGGCCGACCTAACTAAAGACGGACTCGATGAGAAACTCCTCCTGCGCGCCGATGGTACAAGCGTATACATGACACAGGATATAGGTACAGCGAAACTCCGTTTTCAAGATTTCCCCATTGATAAGATGATATACGTGGTAGGCAACGAGCAAAACTACCATTTCCAAGTGCTCTCTATCCTGCTTGACCGCTTGGGCTTCGAGTGGGGCAAGAGTCTCGTTCACTTCTCGTATGGTATGGTGGAACTTCCCAACGGCAAGATGAAGAGCCGCGAAGGCACGGTAGTAGATGCCGACGATCTCGTAGCAGGCATGATTTCCCAGGCTCGGCAGACTGTGGACGAAGCGGGTAAGTTCGACGATATGACCGAAGAAGAAAAGGACGAGGTGGCACGCATCGTAGGTATGGGTGCACTGAAATATTTCCTCCTCAAGGTAGACGCTCGCAAGAATATGCTCTTCAATCCAGAGGAGAGCATCGACTTCAATGGCAACACAGGACCATTCATCCAATATACCTATGCCCGTATTCGCTCTATTCTGCGCAAAGCCGCCGACGCTGGTATAAAAGTGCCCGCCCAACTGCCCGCCGACGTGGAACTCTCTACAAAAGAAGAAGAAATCGTACAGCACATCGCTGACTTTGCGGCCGTAGTACGCCAAGCTGGCACAGAGTATCAACCCGCAGCTGTAGCTAACTATTGCTACGATTTGGTAAAGGAATACAACCAGTTCTACCACGACTTCAGCATCCTACGCGAAGAGGATAAGAAGAAACAAACTTTCCGACTCACCCTCTCGGCCAACGTGGCAAAGGTTATCCGCCTAGGTATGGGACTTCTCGGCATCGAAATGCCCGAACGCATGTAATCGCCCTAAAATATTTCTGCCACGACGACATATCATCGGGGCAAAATAAGATTGTATATTTAAGCGCGTCAGCGTTTCCGCTCTATGGAAATTCTGACGCGCTATTTTCGTATTATCCAATGATATAAGATGCGTACATCCATGAGTAAACTTCGCATGGGCACCATCACCTCTTCACCGGTGAGCTTGGGTGAAGTCCATACCAACTTGTCGATCTGCGGAATGCCACATTGACCAAGCCCTTTCAGAGAAACGTTCCTTTTCAGAGAGACTTCTTTTGGGACTTCGTATTTGCCGTCCACAGATACCCATCTTCCCGTCCACAGATACCCATCTTCCCGTCCACAGATGCCCATCTTCCCGTCGTTCAACGCCCAGTTGTAGCTTTACCGCTGCCGTCCGGTAGCTCTACCACTGCCGTCCGGTAAAGCTACCACAGGCCTGTGGTAGCGCTACCGGACGGCAGCGGTAAAGCGTTCACCGCCCAGTGAACGACGGAAAAGTCTTCATCGAGAAACGGGATGACCTAGGTTTTAGCTTGATAATGATAAAGTTCGGAGCACTCCCTTCGCTGCTTACGCATTCCTTCGTTCGCAAGGGAGATATTCTTTCTATGCGGAGAGGAGAAATTAAGGTCTGAAATTAGAAGATTCCATCATAGGCAAATTACGTATAATATAAATAGATCTGCAATCTCCTATTTATTTGCTGCGTGTACGCTATGTATTTACCCGATTATCAACCTGCGAGCAAAAATAAAAGCTACACCAAAGGAATCGCATATTTCACTGATATCCAAGACCTTACATATCCATTCTAAAAAAAATCTCAAAAAAAACACCAAAATATTTGCATGGTATAGGAGAATCTCGTACTTTTGCATCGTAATCATAATTGTAATCATTACAAGTTTAATATCGATGGAAGCAAACGAGACACTCGACTACCTGACCCTACATGGTATAAAGCCTTCATTGCAACGCATGGCAGTAATGGAATATCTGCTCGATCATCGTACGCATCCCACTGCCGATGAAATTTATAGTGCCTTGCAGCCCACCATGCCCACCCTTTCGAAGACAACCGTGTACAACACGCTGAAGATTCTCACCGACAAAGGAGCCGCGCTGCAACTTACCATCGACGAAAGAAATTGCTGCTTTGATGCCGACACATCGCCCCACGCCCACTTCCTTTGCACGGAATGCGGCCGTGTGTTCGACCTCAAACTACTCAATAAACGACTTGAGAAGTGCGCCATGCTGCCAAAAAACTTCAGTATAGACCAAGCACAACTATACTTCCGAGGTATCTGCAGCGAATGCCAAAACAAATAACACGCTGCTCATATCAGATTTTACTTATAACTCAAAACATAACAACTCTATCAAAACTCAACTCATTATGAAAAAGAAATTTATCTGCACCGTATGTGGTTACGTTTATGAAGGTGAACACGCTCCTGAGAAATGCCCCATGTGTGGCGTTCCCGCTTCCAAATTTAAAGAAGTAAAGGAGGACTCAAACCTCTCGTTCGTTGCAGAGCACGAAATTGGTGTAGCTAAAGGCACCGACGAAGAGATGATTAAGGACCTCAATGCTCACTTCAACGGCGAATGCACTGAAGTGGGTATGTATCTCGCCATGAGCCGCCAAGCCGATCGCGAAGGCTATCCCGAAATAGCCGAAGCCTTCAAGCGCTACGCATGGGAAGAGGCAGAACACGCTTCTAAGTTTGCCGAACTCCTTGGCGACCTCGTATGGGATACCAAGACTAACCTAGAAAAGCGTATGAACGCCGAAGCCGGTGCTTGCGAAGACAAGGCTCGCATCGCTAAGCGCGCAAAGGAACTCAACCTCGACGCTATCCACGACACCGTACACGAAATGGCACGCGACGAAGCTCGCCACGGACGCGGATTCGAAGGTCTCTATAAGCGCTTCTTCGGCAACAAGTAAGTATCCGCTACTTTACAAAGATTGCCTGATAACAAGAGTATGGCTCAAAGCAACCGGCATAAGCACCACTTACGCTCCACGCTGAGAGCTATACCCTTTCTTCCATTAACCTGTCATAAACTGCTACAACATGAAAGACTTGAAAGGAACCAAAACAGAGAAAAATCTCGCCGCAGCATTTGCTGGAGAATCTCAGGCTCATACAAAATACCAATATTACGCATCGAAGGCAAAAAAAGATGGCTACGTACAGATGGCCAATATCTTTGAAGAGACCTCGCGCAATGAAAAGGAACATGCCAAACTATGGTTTAAATATCTCCATGGCGGTGATGTGCCTAGCACGGAAGACAATCTGACCGATGCCGCTAACGGCGAAAACTACGAATGGACCGATATGTATGCCACCTTCGCTCGGGAGGCACGCGAGGAAGGATTCAATGAGATTGCTGCCAAGTTTGAAATGGTGGGAGCTATCGAACGGGCTCATGAAGAGCGCTATCGCCGCTTACTCAAAAACATAGAAGACGCTATCGTCTTTTCTCGCGATGGCGACAGCGTATGGCAATGCTCCAACTGCGGCCATATCGTGGTGGGGAAGAAAGCACCCAAAGTATGCCCCGTATGCAACCATCCACAGAGCTACTTCGAACTCCGTGCTGAGAATTACTAACTAAAGTTTCCCACCCCTGTTTTTGGGGGTGGGAAACTTTAGTTACAGACTGTCAGGCGCGTAACACTAGAAAACTTGATTTTGCATTCAACTCTTCATTTACAGCCGTGAATGTAGCGAAAATAATGTGCAGTGAATACAATCTCTCTATCGGAAGGATTAAGGCTCTGATGAATTAACGCATACTACGCCCAAAGAATTATTGACGTGTTCGAGAATAACCCGAACACGCAATTAAATCATGAGATAGTGAATGAAATATTTGGATTCGCTGCTGATGCAGCATAAAATTTAACGAAGTATTGTACTATTGGAAGTACATCTTTATGTCTAAGGCCTTTATTGAGCGCTTGAAATTGATCACTTATGGTATTCGAGATGGTCGTTCAATCAGCTTTAAAGAGTTTATGGAAATGGATTTTGTTTTCCCTTCTTATGAAGATCAGAAACAGAACTCTATGTTCTTCCGCACCATTGACAAACAAATATCTCTCAAAGAACAGAACTAGAATCACTAAAACGCATCAAGTCTGCCTGTCTTGACAAGATGTTTATATAGCCATAATAGAAAAGCATTCCGTATATATGAGTAATTTGATCGAAAGGAAAGCAATATCTGATCTCTTAACAGGCGGATATTTTTACATACCCTCATACCAACGAGGTTATCGATGGACACCGACACAGGTTACGCAACTGTTGCGTGACCTATTCTCGTATGCCAATGAGCCACATGGGACAAGCACCACTAACCTGGAAGGCGATTATTATTGCCTTCAGCCAGTTGTTGCCCGTCTGATGACTAACGAAAAAGTATTGAAGCGCATTCTGCCAGAAGGCGTAGAGAGGAGTGAAAATAACCCTGTGTGGGAGATTATTGATGGTCAACAACGGCTAACTACCATATACATCCTTTATAAATACCTAATGACTAAGGAAGGTATTTCGGAGAGAGAGTTGGAAGAAGACTATGGCGGCAAGAAACTCTATCATTTGGTGTATGCTACCAGAAAAGATTCTGCATACTTCCTGGAACACTTGGGACAGTCAGATAGTAGCACAATAAGCAACATTGACTACTTCCACATGCAGCAGGCTTATGATACCATCGATCAATGGATCCGTGGTAAAGGAGACTATTCAGAAACAGGTGGTTTGGCATTGTGTAAACGATACGAATTGGACGAGACTGTGAAGAATGTAAGAGAAACATTCTTCAAACTTCTTAATGCAGGTAAAGGGAAAAAGAACAGTACCGGCTCAGTTCAAGTACTTTGGTACGAACTTTCAAAGGACACAGATGCTATTGGCGAGTTCCGTAAGATAAACACAGGTAAGATTTACCTGACAGATGCTGAGCTGATTAAGGCGCTCTTCTTGAAGAAACAAAAGGATGTACTTGAACACATTCAGATGCAGCGTGCATTGGAATGGGAAAGTATTGAAAATACCTTACATAATGACTCGTTCTGGTATTTTCTTAACAAACGTGGTAATGAAATGCCAAACAGAATCGACTTTATTTTCCAACTCGCTTATAAGGCTGAGCGCCTAAAAGATGTTGCGGAGGAAGAGATAGACGAATGTTTGAAGGAATGCGATGCAGAACTGAAAGATAAGAACCGAATCTTTAACTTCTACTATGATAAGTTTGATGGATTGCATGGTGAAGATCTGTCTAAGAAAATAGACGAAGAGTGGGATGCTGTTACCAAGGTGTACCATGTCTTGGAAGACTGGTATGAAGATGTGGTGTGCTACAACCTTATAGGTATGCTTTGTCAGTATAACGAAAGCCTTCTCCCTAAAAGTTACATACATTTCCTTTCAATGGAAGAAAATCAATCTCGCGAAGACTTTAAGGAGTGGATGAAAGATGAGATCCGTGAACAAGTATCTGGAATTGAGGTTGAGAATGGAGAGATCAATATTAGCTATGGTGATAGCAGAGTATTCAATCTATTGCTGCTGCTGAATGTGAACCACCTCAATCGTCAAGCAGAACAGGCAAAGAATGGTTTGAATAAACTTGGTGAAATTTACAAATTCCCATTTGCAATACTCACATCGCAAGATTGGGATATTGAACACATCGACTCATTTACCAAGAATGGTTTGAAGCGAGTTGATGATCAGGAAAAGTGGCTTGATACAGCAATGGCAGATCTTGAGATTCAGCTCAACGAAGATGAGAAAACAAAGAATGAAATCCAGTCATTACGTGAGAATGGTAAGTTAATGGATGCTATTAACAAACTGCGTATGCTTGCCAAAGAGACTGATGCTCCAGAGGAAGTGAAAAACAACATAGGGAATCTGACCTTATTGGATTCTTCTACTAACCGATCATACGGTAATAGCCTATTTGTTACTAAAAGAAAAAACATCATCGAACGCATGAGGAACGGAGTGTTTGTGCCTGTGTCAACCTCTTTCGTGTTCATGAAACTTTTTGATGACGAAGGGACAAGACGAACTCAATGGACAGAAGAGGATATGAAATCATATCAGCGTTACATCTGCGAAGAGTTGAGAGACTATCTTAATATATAAAAGGAGGAATAATCATGAGCCAAACATACACTTTCACTAAGATATTCAGCACTCCTGTACCTCATTCGTCAGAGAGTGACCTTGTGACAATCTCAAAGATTGTAGTACCTCGCATTCAGCGCCCTTATGCACAAGGGCGTAATGGAGAGGCAGAAACAAAGATTCGAGAGAACTTCCTGAAGGATATTTTCAAGAGTCTAAAAAATGACTCACCAATGGACATGAACTTTATTTATGGTGCTGTCAAGGAAAACAAAGAGAATGATAGTGCTGAGTTCGTCATGGAGTTATTAGATGGTCAGCAACGCTTTACAACTTTGTACCTTCTTCATTGGTATCTTCTTAACAAAGAGAATCAGCAGGATAATCCTGTATATGAGCCTATTCGCTATGCTTTGAAGTCATTTGTCTATGAAACCAGAACAACAGCCACAAAGTTCTGCAAATCCTTATCGGTTTATGTTTGTGACCTCGACGATGAGAAGCCAAGTGAAAAGATCAATAAGGCAAGATGGTACTATCGCTCGTATGACAAGGATTCCACTATAGCTGGTATGCTTGTTATGCTGGATGCTATTGACTCATATTATAAAAATAATAGAATTGCAGATGCCATTGATAAAGTGGATAATCTTCAGTTCTATGTACTGCCATTGATGCAGTTTGGAAAGTCAGAAGAGCTTTACATGAAGATGAATGCTCGTGGACTTCCACTTTCTGTATTCGATAATTTCAAGGCTGACTTTACTGGAGCAATGAACAAGGTGACAAGCCTTCGTGAAGAGATGGTTCTGTTAGAAGGTGGGTTTGAAGGAGACATGGTTTCTCATTGTGAGAACATCTCCATAAAATTGGATGCCAAATGGATTGACCTTTTCTGGGATAACACAAAGAAGAAAAACTCTGATATTTCGTACATGAGATTCTTCAGTCGTTTCTTTGCTTGTCGTTATCTCATTGATAGCAATCTTGCCCCAAAAGATATGCGTGGCACAGAAACAGCTGTAAATGTATTCTATACTCAGTCGGAAAAAAACAAGGGTGAATACCTAGGTTTTGATGAATATGCAGATGAGTTAGAGGCTCATCCTGAATATTTTTCAGCTATCGAGAAGATACTTGATACATTGCAGCAACATAAGATGCTGATAGAGGAATCATTGACACCGGTATGGGATGAGGGGAAAAAGGGAAATTTCTTCGTTGATTCATCGGTCAATTTTACACAGACGCTTTTAACTGTTATGGGGGCTATCGAAGAGTTTATTTTGACGTTCAAGACCTTTGATGAGGCATTATATAAAGAATGGATGCGAGTGGTTTGGAATATCGTTGAGAATACCGATATTGATAACTTGGAACGTGTTGCAACCACATTGCGCAACTTCGGTAGGATGATTAGGGCTATTGCAAATGCTCTTGACAATGAAAGCGAATTTGCAATAAGTCGTGAGAGCATGAGTAATATCACAAAGGCATCTTCATTTTATGAAGCTCTGGCAAATTGTGCAGAACTACCAACATCAGATGATGATAACCGATGGGCACGTCCATTCAAAGAAGAAATGGAGAAGGCAAAACGCATCACAGAAAATTATGCTTGGTTGGAGCAGTTTATGCTAATAGAGAAGCACCCTTACTTTAAAGGTACGACGAACTTTTATTATACAGAAGGTATGTCTCTTGCCGATTTTAAGCATCGATGCGAGCTCATTTCAGATATGTTTGACTCAAAAGGTATTTCTGCAGACTACCGGAAGAAACATATTCTTATTCGAGCCCTTATGTCAAGACTATCTTCATGGAAGGATCTAGCTCGTCAATATATTACTGAGAATAGTGAGACACATAAATATCTTAAAATTCTTCTTATAAGTGATTCGCGCATCCATGAAATGTTAGCATCAATACTAGATAGGAGTGAAACCAAGGAAGAAGTGATAGTTGGCTTGAATGAAGCAGCACAGGAATTGGTTACATATACAGGAAAGGAAACTTGGGAACTCCAACTTGCCATTGCGTGCAATGCATTACGTAAAGACGTACGACTGTATAATTGGATTGTAAATCAACCATCACCAGTGTATGTGCATTGGAAGAATGGTCATATTGCTGTCGCTATCCCTGGCAAATGGTTTGAGCGCTACTTTATTGATTCCGAACGAGAAAAAATGGCCCAAAAATTTATTGAGGATTTTGGAATGCAGTATTATGAGGATGAAGACGTTCATGCAAGTTTAAATGATTACAATAAATATGGTCGTTATAAAGGAGAGGATGCAATCTTTTATTACTGCTATGACGAGAAGGGCGAGTATTCTTTCAATATCAACTTCAGCAATGGTCACCGATTCAGAATCTTTGTTCAATTTCCTTCTAGGGGGAAAGCAAAAAGATTTCTGGAGATCGCAGAAGTTGGCTACATAGATCAAAATGATCCTTATTGCGTTTATATGGATCTTGACGAAAATGACAATGAACTTACCTATTATTCTGCAAAGAGTTATATAGAACTGAAGCAATACGTTGTCGAAGCAGCTGACGTTGCAAAGAAGACTTTAATAAAAATGGGTGTAACAGAATAAATAATCGAGTAGGAGGTAAACACTAATCATAGGTGTTTATCTCCTACTTTCATGTTTACCGACCTCTCACACCACCGTACGTGCCGTTCGGCATACGGCGGTTCCTATTTTGGGTGCCATTCGAGATATTCACCCATTAAAGTAACATATCCTGCTCTTCGCAAGCTCTCATTGGTGATAGCCCTACTTAATATGTAACTTCCCGCTGTTCGCCAATAGCTCTTGCGAGTATTACCCCATTGGTAGGCTTGATACTGTGGTATTCCACAACGAATGAGATTTGTTACTCTCGTCTTGACTTTCTTCCAAGCTTTCCATATACACATACGTATTCTACGCCTTAACCACTCGTCTGTCTCAAGAAGCAAACGTCGCATTTCTGCAAGGTGATAATAGCCTATCCACCCTCTTATGTACTCTTTCAGTTTCTGCTTTCTCTTGGCATAACCCCAACCATTACTACGACTCGTCAATGTCTTTAATCTTGACTTCATCTTCTGTTTTGACTTGGGATGAACCATGAGCTTGTATTTGCCTTTCATCACATAAAAGGAGTAACCTAAGTATTTCACTCCGCGAACATAAGACACTACGGTCTTTTCATTGTTCACTTTCAGATGGAGTTTGCTCTCTATAAAACGGGTGATTGATGCTTTCACACGTTTTGCAGCGCTCTTTGACTTGCAAAATATCAGCGCATCGTCTGCGTAACGTACAAAGGGGGGTCCTCTATGCTCGAGTTCTTTATCCAATTCGTTGAGCATAATATTACTCAACAGTGGACTAAGTGGACCTCCTTGCGGAGTACCCTCCTCGTTCATTTCGAACACTCCATGGTTCATCACACCACTACGAAGATATTTGTGTATAAGACTGACTACTCGGCCGTCTTTTATCGTACGGCTGAGTATTTCTATGAGTTTGCTATGACTTACGGTATCAAAATTCACCTCGCGATGAACACCCTTGCTATTGGCTATACAATTCCCGCTATTAGGGCTTGTTAGGGACTTGCACCCGTTAGATAATGCTCATGCCGAGCGTACTACAAAGGGGCAATTAACAAGTGATACATACTTGTTAATTGCCCCTGAATGATACGTAAAGTATTTTAAGAAGTAGGTAAATACTAAATCAACGGAAACTTCCATTTATTTAGCTTCCACCCATGATGCTTACTCGAAAGTCATGTCGTAGAAATTGACATTTTCAGAGCATAGAATGTAAGAGTCGGTGCTACATGTAACGGTACCACGGAGTTGCTTAATTCTGTCAGGTACATCATATATACAAATGGTGAGTGTCTTGGTCTCGCCAGTCTGTATTCTGACTGTTGCAGTATAACTAAATGCTGAACCATCTGAAGACATCTGACAAATACCAAAACTTTCGGTGTCACCAGAGAAATTGCTGGCATGGAAATCAACATTACTGAGATTTACCCCCGTATTATTAGTTACTGTAAACGTGATAAATGAACAATTACGACCATCTACAATCTTACGCTCGGTGCCTACAAGCTGATACTTCAGACCAAAGTCGTTGGTGTCAATACCATCAGTAAGCACACGCTTGTCGGCAATCTTGATATTAGCAATGCTAACTTCGCCATTGAAATTGAGGTCGCTACTAGCGCATTTAAAAATAAGGGTTAGCTTTTGGGCGCTATTGGTCTTGTCAAATCCTCTAATACGGAACGAACCCGTAATCGTCTCGTTCTTCTTGATTGACTTTTGACCCGAACCAGACCATTTGCCACCAAGCGAAACGTCTTGTGTATGATAGTAATCATTGCCAAGGTTATCCATAGAACCAATAAAATTGTTTGATTTGCTGAGTTCCACCTGTTGAAGGTCTTTACCCGATACGTTCTTCATTTTGAAGTCAACGATGAGTACGTCAGCAACACGTTCGCAGCGAGTAATCTCCATTTTGAAATAGTCGCTAAACTGAGGTTCCTTGTCAGACGTGTCGTCATCACCAAACCAGTCATCACATGCACAAAACGTGAATACAGCCAGCAAAACTGGCAAAAAGTAACGTAATAGTTTCATAGTTTTTTTATTTAGCACTAACATACGCGACGCCAGTGCATTGGGTTAATAATAAGAGTAATAGTCAAATAGGCGTGCTTAATAACAAAGAAGCTAACTTCTTCTAATGCAAAAGTACAATATATGTTTATAGTTTTTATCATTAAAAATAATGATTTTAACACAACCATAATAGATAATGTACCCGTTGGCGGAATTAATTTAAGTTGATAAATATGAGTAAAAGGTTGTATATATCGCTGATTTTTTAGTAACTTAGTGGTGTTCAGAACATTAAGTTCAAACCATCGTATGTACAACCTTTATACAAGGTTCGTCAAAATACTTGAGATATGCAAGCAATTCTCTGAAAATCTCGTCAATGAATCGGGTAATGTTCCAC
>ENA-ORSO01000608-ORSO01000608.1-human-gut-metagenome-genome-assembly--contig:-NODE-608-length-28909-cov-19.286165_pt1 | contig 28909 bp, 21 predicted proteins | sample MGYA00241902_ERZ509168 | MGnify/ENA primary metagenome ERZ509168 (study PRJEB26280, sample SAMEA2338806) | human gut metagenome | biome: human gut; feature: human-associated habitat; material: faeces... | reverse complement strand
ACTTTATAGAGAGGACACAAAAATGTACCAAGTTATTTTTTAATCATTACTAAATAATAAAATAATAAGAATGTACCATTTTTTTTCGGTTCGGCTTGCTTTTGTGTTCAATAATGTGTAAGTTTGCATTGCATAATGTATAATATAAATATGTGTGATATGAATACAACAAAGACATCTCTTTTGCGTGCACTATGCGCTGTGGTAGTGGGCGCGTTGCTTATAAAATATCGCGAGCAAACTGTGCAGTGGATGACAGTGGCCATAGGTGGGCTGTTCTTGCTGTCGGGCGTTATTTCGTGCATCGTTTATTTTAACGCCATTAGGCAGACCGATGTTCCCAAGGTGTTTGACGCCGAAGGTCGCCAGCTTACAGCCATAAAGCCTGCTTTCCCCCTTGTGGGTATAGGTAGCGTGATATTGGGCTTGCTGCTGGCCTTGATGCCTAACACCTTTGTGCATTTCTTGGTATATATATTGTCGGCCTTGCTCATTTTGGGCGCCCTAAACCAGTTCGTGGTATTGGTGGCCGCTCGTAGGCTGGCGTACATAGGTTTGTATTTCTGGATTATGCCTACGGTTATCTTCTTTGTGGGCATTGTGGCTCTGTTCTTCCCCTCGGCCATTGCCAGCGCTCCCATCTTTGTGATAGGGTGGTGCATGTTTCTGTATGGTGTGGTTGAGGCTATTCATACCATAAAGATTGCAATGGTGCGTAGCGCGGCTGTAAAGGCTGGCTTGCTGCCTGCTGAGGAGGCAAATGAAACAACTACAGAAGAGACTTACGACAAAGCCGAAGATGAGGCTGAGGACAAGGCTGAGGACAAGGCTGAGGATAAAGCTGATGATAAAGCCTAAGACTGTTAAAGAATAAAAAATATTTGAGCGGAGAAAGCGCAAAAACGCGTTTTCTCCGATTAAATGCATATATTTGCAAAACAAATACAGCGCGAGATGCGCAACGAATACAAAAACGATGACGGCCTGACTACACAATGTGTTAATGGCAAATGTGAAGAATAAACATCGCAAAACCAACACTTGCGAAACTGTAAACCAAAACAACTCAACAAAAACAACGATGTTACAATTATGCCACATAGGCGTAACTGTAGGCTCACTGTATATACTAAATAAAAACCAATAATAAACAAAGACGAAGAATGACAAAGATTAACTTAAACCAACTATCGGCCATCAACCGTAATATGGCCATTGCGTTGCTGATAGCCACCACGGCACCAGTAACCACTGCCACCGCACATACAGCAATGAGCACGTATGCTGCTGCGGTAAACGCTGCTGCAGATGATGAGGGCAACACAGGCATCATCACGGGCGTAACAAGTATTAAGGGCATTGACGATATCATGGGCCTGACCTATGATGATATCAAAGCTCTTGCAGTAAAAGTAGGAGAATTTAACGAGGAAGACATGAGCAAAATTATCTTCATATATAATGTGAAGACAAAAATGTTTCTAAACGCTGGTGGTTTTTGGGGCACTCATGTGTCGTTGAAAGACTATCCTTTGCCTTTGTGGGTGAACACTATCAAGGGCGAAACCGCACTACAATTGGTGCAGAATATGGATACGGGCGAAGGAAAACAGTTGGGATGGGAACGTGTATCTTCCGTTTTAACAGAAGTGCCTGACCGTGGTGTGTTTATTGACCGTGACGACTCCTACGGCTGGGAGTTTGAGGCCGTGGGCGATCATAAAAATTCGTACCGACTATATACCTACCGTTATCAAATAGGAACGCTTGAAAAACGTTACCTCTGTGCCAATAAGGGCAGCGTAGACCAAGACAAAAACTGTGAGGGCATGGAGGATAAGGACATCAATAAAAATGGATTGCAGGGCTATGACCAGTGGCGTGTGTTTACGATGGAGCAGATACTGAACTTGCAGAAACTGAATTCGGATAACATGACCAGCTCGCTCGACCTCTCGTTCAAACTGTTGTGCCCAGGCTTCTCAAGAGGAAATAAGCATATCGGTCAGTGGAATACGGTTTTCTTTGGAAAACGAACAGAAGGTGGTATGCGCTTCGGACTGGAGAAGGCATATAACCTTGAACCCAAAGCCAGCTCGGATAACTATGATAGTGGAAATAACTTTTCGGGCCTTAAATCGTACACCTTTAATGGGCGCAAATTTACTACACAAGACGATTATATGCGCCACATGGCCAAATATTTCTGTGCCGATGCTAAGAGCATACGTGGCGCTATATACCAAGATGTGAAGGTAACGCGAGGCGGATCGTATGTTATCGAGTGTAAGGGCTTTTCAAACACACCCAAGGCAAAGCTGTTTGCTGTGCGCTTTGATAACAATTATGACGAGGTGCCCCGCACATTGCATCAAACGGTGCTTAGCCAGACATCGTATATGTCGGAAGCCGAGAAGGAAGAACTGCATGTTAAAGAACAGAATATGGACTATGCTGGCAAGTGCTTCTATAGTTCGCATAAATATATTAACAGTGTGCTGGTGTAGGTGCCAAAACTGGCTGAAGGCGAATGTAGCTATATACGCTTTGGCGTGATTGTGGGCGACGACGCTTCCGACACAACACCTACATCGGGCGAATGGACGGTGATAGACGACTTCCGACTGCTGTATGCCAGCAAGGAGATTGACGAAGACCTTATCTTAGATGAAGAGCGTGAAGACATGGAGTATCTTGTTTCGTGCTCGAACAACTATCGAAACAAGGTGGCGCACCTAAAGAAAACATTTACGCGTGATAAGTGGAACTCGTTTGTGCTGCCCATAAACCTTACGTGCGACCAGTTTCGACAGGCTTTCGGCGCCAATGCTAAATTGGCTAAACTGTCGGCATTGACCAGCGACGAGATACAGTTTGCATCGATTAATATGGATGAAAAACAGCCTACTGATGTGGTGCTGGAGGCGCACGTGCCCTACATTATCTTCCCCACTAAACCTTTTGTGAAGAATGGGTCGCCAGCCTACAAAGCATTGCTGACTGAGACCAATGGCGCCAGCAAGTCGCATATCGTGGTGATAGACGATAACCATATTGATATACCAAACGTGACACTGGCTACCACTGAAGATGATATTAATGTGAACGACCTAAGCAACATTGATACAAAAAAATGGACCACGAAGCAGATGTATAGCGTGACGGGCAACGGAACCATGACGGCGCATGGCACCTACGCGCGCACCTTCGCTGTATCGGCAACGCAAGATTTGGATGAAAAGTCGGAAACCTATGGCCGCTTTACCTTTAACGATCGCAAGATTATTCCAGAGCGCGACGACCTAAAGGGCTGCTTCTTCTTCGACCAAGGCAACCTATACTGCTCTACCACACGTGCGCGTGGCTTGCGTGGCTTTAGCTGCTGGTTTAAGCCCACGGGCGGAACGCTGGTGAAGGGTATGCGCCTGTATCTTGACGGTGTGGCCGACGGCACTACTACCGATATACATACCATCATCGACTTTGGCGACCATGAGCCTACGGGCAAGGCTGCAAAGGGTATATACAACCTGAACGGACAGTTTGTGGGCCACGGCACCGATACTACTGGTCTGCCTGCTGGCATGTATATCGTAAACGGAAAGAAATGTATCGTGAAATAAACCATTCAACACAAAACTTTTAAACGACTGAATAATGATGAAAAAACTATATATGAAACCCATTATGCTGGTGGTGGCTACAGCGCCTGCCCAACTGTGTGCCGCCTCGCCCAACACGTGGCACGTTGACCACAAAGAACACACGGGCGGCGAAAGCAGTGACCCCGACTATGGCGAGGTTATCTACGATGATGGCTCAATATCGGGCTACGACCCCTTTGTTGAAAGTAACTGGTAATGTGAGGGTAGCTTTATCTTGCTGTAAAACAATGCTTTAATATCTTGTTTTGTGGCAAAACATAGCTTAAACTCAAGCGAAATGTCGCCTGAAAACCTTTGAGAAAGTCATGCCGCATCGACCGTTGTGAACATGGAGAACGGTCGATGCTCGTGTTCATACCGACCGTTATGAACATGGAGAACGGTCGGTGTGAGATGACTTTCTGAAGGGTTTCAGGCAATTTTTTTAATGGTTTCGCCCAATGTTCTCAATGGTTTTGCCCAATGTTCACAATGGTTTTGCCCAATGTTCTCAATGGTACTTGAACACGAATAATTCAAGTAGGACGGTGGCCTCCGCGCCCCGTCCTCCCAGATTAGAAAACGAACACAGATAGAACAGATAAAACAGATGTAGAAGACGAATTTACAGAAATATCCAAGTAGGACGGTGGCCTCTGCGCCCCGTCCTCCAGCACCCAGCACTTCACACAATAGATAACATTTCTAATGTCGGGAGGACGTGGCACGGAGGCCACCGTCCTACTTTGAGGGCGCCTCCGTTTCTATAAAAATAAAAGGTATAGATAATACTGTTTAAAACACAACAGTATTATTTGATCCAATATAATCTGAGCGCTATAAAATAAAAGGACAACATGAACAACGTTGTTTTCTTACATAATTCATGTATGAAAATGTTGTTCTTGTTGTCCTTTTGTTGTACAATGTTGTTGTGTTTCTATTCTACACAACACGTTGTTATATGGGTTTGGCTTTTACCAAACTACTGTTCTTGCTGTATTGGTTTCACTATAACCAAACAATCGTTGTTATTCTTTTATTTTCATAATGTCGGCCACAATGCCTTCGATGTATTTGCACAGGATACCGATGCCACGCTCGTTTGAGCCTCCTTTAGGTATGATAATGTCGGCATACTGCTTGGTGGGCTCGATAAACTCGTCGTGCATGGGTTTCAGCACGTTGCGATATTTGGTGATGAGCATATCAAGCGGGTGGGCACGCTCGGCAATGTCGCGCTCGATAACGCGCAAGAGACGCTCGTCGGGCTCGGCATCAACAAAGATTTTAAGGTCCATAAGGTCGCGCAGCTTCTTGTCATACAGCGCCATAATGCCTTCGACAATGATAACGTCGTGGGGCTCAACGTGCACCGTCTCTTTCTGGCGAGTGCAGGTAATGTATGAATAGGTGGGCTGCTCGATGGCACGACCCTGGCGCAACTCTTCTATCTGATGGGCAAACAGGGGCCACTCGAAAGCGTCGGGATGATCGAAGTTGGTTTTCTTGCGCTCTTCGGGATCCATGTCCCACTGTGCGTTATAATATGAGTCTTGCGGAATAACGGCCACCGTGTTCTCGGGCAGCGCCTCCACTATTTTTCTTACCACGGTGGTCTTGCCCGACCCCGTTCCTCCGGCAATGCCGATAATGGTTACATTATGTTTCTTCATATAGCGTGTGGTGTATTCTTGTTGTTTACGTTTCGCAAGATGCTTTAGCTGCGAGATATTGCAGCAAAAAGGGGCGCATAGTAGTGGGCCTTCTGTTCTACCTTCATGGGGTAGGCCCTCGAACTGCTGGGCATGCGCCAAAGGTGTAGCTCGCGCCCCTCAAACTGAAAGGCTACGGCGCTGCCCATCATGGGCGCCTGCGTTATGTTGAAGCACTGGCACAGCACGTCGGTGGCCTTTTGTCCTGTGGTGACGATGTGGCCGAGGGCGGGCAGATGCCGCACCATGGCTTTCAGATCGGTGGGCTCTACCACCTCCAGGTCTTTGTCAGATGCCGTGTTCTTCAGCCTTCGCACGGCACAAGCGGTGTCGTACAGTCCTATCTTTTGCTGGTTGAGAAAGGCAATGATGGCGTCGAGATAGAATGTTTTATGCTCGGTGTCGACAAAGTGTAGCTTGTTGTCAAAGAAGCAAAGGCCGAAGATGCGCCACATATCATTGGTAAAGTTGGGGTAATAAAAGCGCATGGCCCACCGCTTCTCGGCTGGCGGAAAGCTACCTAACATGAGCAGGCGGCACCCGTCCGGCAAGAAAGGCTCGAAGGGGTGCCGCTCAATGGGTATGCTCACAGGGGCTAAGGGATGGATGGGGCTGTGGCTCACTTCTGTTCTTTTACAAGATATACCACCACGGGGAGGTGGTCAGAATAGCCGTCGAGCCATACGCCACCAGCGGTGGTACGCTTGGGTGTGCCCTTATATTTGCCCTCGTTCTGTATAAGGTATGGGCGTGTAAAGATGTGGCTCTTCCAATATTTCAGGGTAGAGAAGTCTTTCTTGCCCTTGGGGTTCAGCATGTTGGGTGTCATTACAATCTGGTCGAACAGGTTCCATGAGCCGTTGTAGGCCAGGGTGCCGCGACCTTCTTTGGCCAAGATGTTGTACCAAGGGTTATACATATCGTCGGGGCCCACCTGGCTAATTTCGGGCTTGGCCTGCAATACGTCATGCATACTCTTGTTGGTGGGGTCGTCGTTCATATCGCCCATCACCATTACCTTGCAGTTGGGGTCGTCGCGCAGCAACGAGTCTTTCAAGGCTTTTACCTGCTTGGCGGCCAGCTCACGATAATAAGAGGTGGCACCACGGCTGGGCCAGTGGCATACCACAGCGGTGACATGCTCGTTGGCCAAGGTTCCGCTTACGGTAAGGAAGCCACGGGTGGCACGGCCCTTGTCTTTCTCAAGGTCGTAAACGTAGGGCACTAACTTTACATCGCGCACGGTGAAGAGGGCGGGGTTGTAAAGCAAGGCACAGTCGATACCACGCTTGTCGGGACCTTCAACGTGCACATATTTATATCCACGCTTGGCCAGAGGCTCTTGGGCAATCAGCGCATCGAGCACCTTGTGGTTCTCTACCTCGCTCAAGCCAATGAAGGTGCAGCCCACGCCAGGCAGCACATCGGTGCCAAGTTCGGCCAGCGCACGCGACATGTTGCGCAGTTTGTGGGTATATTTCATTCCGTTCCAACGATACGAGCCTGTAGGCAGAAACTCAACGTCGTTCTTACCTTCGTCATGGCAAGTGTCGAAAAGGTTTTCTTGGTTGTAGAAGGCAACGCCATAAACCGAAAACTTTTTCTGCGCTTGGCTACCTGTAAGCACAAGGCACAGAAGGGCCAAAACCGTGAATAGCTTTTTCATAAAATGTTCTTTTTCTCTATGGTTTGAATTTTTTGTAATAATTGTTTTCAGATAAGGCCATAGGGCCCTGTTAGTGAGGCCATAGGGCCATGCTATATGAAGCTATGAAGCCAATATAATTAAAAGATGCTGCAAATATCGTAATTTTATTTGTAAAAACAATACCTTTAAGCGTTTTTTCATTCATTTTTCATACAATAAGGCACTAAAAAGCCATGCTGATAGGGGGTGAGAAAGAAAAAAGATGTCAGATTGAAAGCAAAAAAACACCATGTAGGCCCCTTTAAATGCGAAAAGTATCACATTGTCAATACTTTCATTGAATTTTAACATAAAAAAACTTTCGTTATCCAATTTATTTTTGTTACTTTGCATTTTTGGAGGAACCATCAGTAATAATTTTTAGAATAAATACATTAACACTAATAAAATGCAGAACAAGCTAAAATTGGCCGTGATAGCCCTTTGCTATGCTCCTGCTGTATTTGCGCAGACCGATAATAATAATGTGCAAACACCGCAGATCAGCGAATCGGCTTTCACTTTTACTGAAGCGCAGCTTGGAGACGATGAGGACCAGTCGCAGACGGTCAGCGTTATCGGCTCTAACAACAACATTTATGCGAGCGGTGTGGGATATCTCTTCTCACCTGTACGCTTCCGTTATCGCGCCTTCGATCAGAAGTTCAATGAAGTGTACATCAACGGTGTGCCCATGAACGACATGGAAAGCGGACAGTTCCGCTTCTCTACCATGGTGGGTGGTTTGAACCAACAAACACGCAACGTTGAATTTGCACTGCCATTTGAGAGTAACGGATTTGCTATGTCTGGCATGGCAGGTTCAAACAACTACAACTTCCGCCCCGCAAACATGCCAGTAGGACACCGTGTGTCGCTGGCCGGTGCTAACCGCAGCTATACATTGCGCGGTATGTACACCTTCAACACAGGCCTGAACGATAAGGGATGGGCCTTTGCCGGAAACCTTACCTACCGTTGGGCTAAGGAAGGATATGTAGAGGGCACTTTCTACAACGCTCTGTCTTATTATCTTGGCGTGCAGAAGGTGTTTAATGGTGGCGAACACTCGTTAACATTAGCTACCTGGGGTACGCCTACCGAGCGCGGTGCTCAGGGTAACGCTACCGACGAGAGCTACTGGTTGGCCAATGACAAATATTATAACCCCTATTGGGGCTACCAGAATGGTAAGAAGCGCAACTCGCGTGTAACCACTGAGTATACTCCGAGTGCTATCTTCTCATGGGACTGGAAAATTGATAATGATACCAAGCTCAGCACATCGCTGTTCGGCAAATACGGTATGTATAAGAACACGAAGCTGAACTATAACAATGCTGATAACCCCCGTCCTGACTACTGGAAAAATATGCCCAGTAGCTATTATGACGTTTGGAATAACAGCAACGAAAACTATATCACCACGCAGGCTTATAACGACTGGTTGAACTCGTACAACTTCTGGACAGCATCAAAGGCAAACCGACAGATTAACTGGGATCGCTTGTATGCTGCCAACAAGAATGTGAGCGCGGCTGGCAAAGATGCTATGTATTACATTCAGGCTAAGCACGTTGACCAGCTGAACCTTACCTTCGCATCGACCTTTAATAAGCAAATCGACAAGAAGAAGAGCTATAACCTGGGCGTAGTGGCTGCTACGAACCGTGCTGCTCACTATCAAACCATGGACGACCTGCTGGGTGCAACTAAGTTTACAAACATCAACACTTACGCTATCAACGATAAGAACACGCCCACCAGCGATGCTGTTCAGTATGACCTGAACCATCCTAACGCTATCGTGAAAGAAGGCGATAAGTTTGGTTACAACTACAACCTGTTGGTAAACAACGCTAAGTTGTGGGGAAGCTATACTGAAGACTTCGGACCTCTGCACTACACTGTGGCTGGCCGCGTAGGCTATACCTCAATGCAGCGCGATGGTAAGATGCGCAACGGCTTGGCTAAGGATAACTCGTATGGTAAGAGCGGACGCGCCGACTTTGTTGACGGTGGCCTGAAGTTTGGCTCAAGCTTGAATATGGGTCGTGGCAACACACTCACCTTTGGCATCGGATACGAATATCGTGCACCGCAGGCTCGCAACGCCTTCCAGGCTCCTGAGGTTAACAACAACTTTGTAAACAACCTGAAGAACGAGCGCGTGTTCAGCACCGAGCTGGGCTACCAGTATGAGAACGCTTGGTTGCACTTGAACCTGAATGGCTATTACAGCCGTTTGGATAATGTAACTGAATGGCAGAACTTCTTCTACGACGACGTTAACTCGTTCTCGTATGTATCGCTCACAGGCACAAATAAAGAATATTATGGCTTGGAGCTCGGCGCACGTATCAAGGTTACAAGTGCTTTCGACGTGAAACTGATTGGTACTATTAGCGATGCTAAGATTATCAACAACTCGAAGTTGGCTTACATGGAGTCAATCGACGGTGTGATGCACGGCGATATGTATGGCGACCCTGAAGATGCTAACAGCAACTATGACCGTATATATAATAAAGGTATGCGCGACAACGGTACACCGCTTACAGCTGCCAGCGTAGGACTGAGCTACCACCAGAGTGGATGGTATCTTGACCTGAACTGCAACTACTATGACCGCATTTACCTGTCATACTCGCCTTGCTACCGTTATCTTACAACATTGAAGAACCGCCAAAAAGCTGGCGAAGAAACCTTCGATGCCAATGGCAATCCTCTCGACTCGGCTTTGAAGCAGACCAAGGGTAAGGGTGGCTTCATGGTTGACGCCTCTATTGGACGCAGCATCTACCTCAAGCGCGGCATGCTGTCTATCAACCTCTCGCTCACCAACGTTCTGAACAACCGCAACATCACAACTGGCGGATTTGAGCAGAGCCGTAGCGACTACTCGGGTGTAAAAAGCGATAATATCAAGGCACGTTCTTATTCGTTCTCGAAGAACCCCTTCAAGTTCTATGCATACGGCACCAACGGCATGCTGAACGTAACGTATAAGTTCTAAATATTCGTGACGAACAAATATTATTATCGTGACGTATAATGTCTAAAAAAGAAAAGAAAGAATGAAAAGTATTAAATATCTGAAACTGTTTCTGATGACACTGGCACTGGGTCTGGTCACCACATCGTGCATGGATGATGACTGGAAAGACCCCACCGGCGATACTCCCGCTTTTGGAAACAACAACTTGGTGGAAACCAATGTGGTGTCGATTACAGAACTGAAAAAGAAGTATGGCCTCACACCCGAAAATGTGAACAACCATATCAATGATACGATGCGCATTGAAAACGGACTGCAGATCAAGGGCGTAGTAACAGGACATGATGTTGAGGGAAATATCTACAACGAGATCGCTGTTGAAGATGGCTCAGAATCAGGAGGCATCATCATCTGTATTGCTCAGGGTGGCCTGTGTGGTCAGTTGCAGATTGGTCAGGAAATATTGATCGACCTCGGTGGCCTCTACATTGGCACCTATCGCTCACAGCCCCAGATAGGTGTGCCTTACACATCTACCAGCGCCAGCGGACAGAAGTCGACCTATCCCAGCCGTATCGCTCGTAACGATTGGCAGAACCGCTTCAAATTGTTGGGCGCTCCTGATGCCTCTAAGGTTAAGCCGCTGACATTTGATGTAAGCAAGGTGAAAGATCAAAACTATGTTTACTCAATGGCAGGACGCCTGGTGAAAGCGTCATACGTTTCGTTCGACAAGGCCGACGGCAAGACCACCTTCGCCCCTGAGGATGAAGGAAAAACAACAGGCTTCGGCGTGATGCGCTCGTTCAAGGGTTATACCACTAAAGAGTTTGGCATCCGTACCAGCTGCTATGCCGACTTTGCTGCCATGCCTCTGCCCAGCGGAAACCTGAATGTAACGGGTGTGCTCACTTGCTACAAGTCGAGCGATAAATACGATGCTACTGTTCAGTTGCTGCTGCGTCAGTACTCTGACATCGAGGTGCTTCCTGAAGCACAAAACAAGTAAGCCACGGCTTTTGGCTACTTATAAATACACATAATTATTAATATTACATTACACAGTAAAAAATATATCATTTATATGAAAAAGATAATGTATTCAATGCTTGCCTTCATGATGGCAGCATTCACATTCACCAGTTGCGAGGACGTTCCCGCTCCTTATGGTCTGCCTACTGGCGGCACTGAAGGTGGTGGCGAAACATTGCCTGAAGGCACATTCCTTAATGCCGACTTCACCTCTTCACTCGGCAAGTTCCAGTCGATGTCTGCTGAAGGCGACGGCTCTATCCAGTGGAAGATTAACTACTCAAGTGCATGCATCACTGGCTATGACAAGTGGAACGGTGCTGATACCAAGAGCAACAAGGCTGGCGTAACCTATCTCGTTAGTCCGGAGGTTGACCTCACCAATGCTACCGAGGCTCATGTAGAGCTTAATCAGGCTCTGAAGTATGAAAGAGCTGATATCAATACAAACAACTCGTTGCTCATCACTGACAACTTTACTGGCGATGTGAAAACTACCACATGGAAACAGCTGCCCTATAACACCGATGGTCTTAATGATGCCAGCACAAAGGAATTCGTATTTGTGACAAATGCTGCCAATATTCCTGCCGAGTTCATGGGCAAAAAGGTTGTGATCGCATTGCGTCACACTTGCTCTGATACCCAGTCGTCAACATGGGAGGTGAAAACCCTCAAAGTGTTGGCAGGCAAGGCAAACGTTACTGTACCCGATACACCTGTAACTCCCGGAGCAGGCGAGGCTAAGGGTACAGGCACAAAGGCTGATCCCTTCAACAGCGTAGCAGCCAACAAGGCAGCCAGCGCTCTTGCTGCTGGCGCTGAGAGCGAGCAGGAGTATTACATCAAGGGTAAAGTTTGCAAAATTGCACAGCCTTACAAGGCTGACCAGTGGGGCAATGCTTCGTTCTACATCTCTGACGACGGCACAGAGACCGACAAATTCTACTGCTTCCACCTGCTCTACCTGAACAACGAGAAGTACACTGAGGGCAAGACTAACATCGCTGTCGGTGACGAAGTGGTGGTTTGCGCAAAGATTATGAACTACATGGGCAACACTCCTGAGACTGTAGGCAACAAGGGTTATCTCGTTGAGCTGAAGAGCAACGGCGGAACCACTCCCGACACTCCAGAGGAGAGCGGAAGCCTGAAGGGCGATCTCGTATATGTAGCAGCCAACTGTGGCCTTGACAACCGGGCTGCCTTGACAACACTCAAGCTGTCTGACGACATCACGCTCACCTTCGATGGTGTGGTAACATTAACTCACCGAAATACTACACAGCAGGAACATCATTCCGTATGTATCCCAAAAACTCGGTTAAGTTTACATCTACAAAGAAGATTGCTTCTGTAACAATTAAGTGTGATATTTACAACGGAACCATTTGCAACGCTTCTGGCGACATGACAGCTTCTGTAGGTAAGTTCTCGGTGGTAGGTGAAACCGATAATGTGACCATTACTGATATCAACAGCACAGAGTTTACACTCACAGACTCTAGCACCACTAAAGGCCCCGCTTCTCAGTTCCGCATCAAGGAAATTGCTGTAACCTACGCCAAGTAACAAATAACAAAAACAGCGAAGCGCTAAAACAATGGTGCTAAGCAATAAGTAATAAGAAGTCCTAGAAAATCATTTGCGGTTTTCTGGGATTTCTTTTTATGAAATATTATATTTTCAGGATTTTATTAAAACTGTAAAATCAAGAAGAGACCTCGATAAATCCATCTAATATAGACAAATAGAACATCTTTTACAAACGATTATTCTATTTCAACCTAATATCGAGTTGCTGTTTTTATATTTTTTGAGAAAAATTTGTTCAAACAAGAAAAAACTCGTAACTTTGCAGCCGCTAAGTATAATAGCGATTTTTAATAAACATACAAATAAATAAACAAAATGAAAAAAGGTATCCATCCCGAAAACTATCGCCCCGTCGTATTTAAGGATATGTCCAACGGCGATATGTTCCTTACAAAATCTACATGCAAGACTACAGATACAGTAGAATTTGAAGGCGAAACTTACCCTGTGGTAAAAGTCGAAATCTCTAGCACCTCTCACCCCTTCTATACTGGTAAGAGCAAGCTGGTTGACACTGCTGGTCGCGTAGACAAGTTCATGAGCCGCTTCGGTAAGATTCGCAAGTAATACAGCATATATCTACCACTACTCTTTTTAATTGACGTCTGAACGTTGGCAAGCACGTGCATCGGCTGTAGCGGTGCCAAGGCAGAATAAACAGTAAAGAGTGAGCGAACTTATATTTTTGGAAAGTGTGTTCTGGCGTAGTTGCATATACGCGGGAACACACTTTCTTTTTTTATTCTAACGCTTCGTCACATACGGCCACTTGTGTGCTAACAACCTAAGGCAAGTGAAGTAAAGTGACGACTTTCTCTTATTTATATTTTATTTCTTTCTAATGAACATCAATATGAAACATCGTTTTATGATATGGGCACATTGGGCAGTATTGCTTTTAATGGTACTGTCGTTTGCGGCCTGTGGCAGTGATGGGGGTGGTGATAATGGTGAAGGTTCAGGTTCTTCCGTAGCGAAGAACGAAAACCAAAATCCCGCCAGTGGTTACAATACAAATAAAACGTCGCTAAAGGCAGCACAGCGTATGGAGTTTCCGAATATCAAGAAACCCGCTGCCAACTATTATGTTATTGTGCATACGCTTTCAGGTACGGCTAACCAATACTCGTATGCTGGCAAAAACTATACCTTCGATGCCGACGGCATTAACTTCTGCACCATTTGGGACACGAATAAGAAGTCGCAGCTCTGCTCTTGCTATCGCTTGCACCGCGGTTATGGCGGTTCGCATAATCGTGTGATAGGTCTTACCTATCCTGCCGACGATGACCTGCCTTCGCAGTATCGCATTGACGATTATATGCGAGGCTCTGGCTTTCAACACGGCCACATCTTACCGCAAACAGAGCGCACCTTCTCTTACGATGCCAACCGTCAAACCAACTATCTCACCAATATGCAGCCCCAGTATCCGCAGTTTAACGGTTACGACGATAAAGACAATTCGCACACGGGTTTGTGGCTACTGATGGAGGGCAAGGTACAGAAACTTGCTAAACGCCTTGGCGCCAACGATACGCTGTTCGTGTGCAAAGGTGGTACCATTCAGGAGGGGCAGGTGTTGAAGAAACTAAAGGGCCAGATGATTGTGCCCAAGTATTTCTTTATGGCTGTGCTGAGAAAAACTCAGAGTGGTTATAGCGCCTTTGGCTTTTGGACCGAACACCTGAGCTCGTATGTTCCTTCAAACTATAATTTGCGACAGAACGCTATGTCGATTGCCGAATTGGAAAAACTTACTGGCATCGACTTCTTCTGCAATCTGCCCGACGATATTGAGGAAAAGGTAGAGAAAAGCTTTTCTCCTATCTTATGGGACTTCTAAAACAATAGCCCCATTGTCGAGTTTCGCATGAACCTAACAACGTTTGCTGGGCGCTCATGCGAAACTTGAATTCATCAAACACATACACGCAATCAACAAACAATTACTTACGAACAATAACTTACAAGCTACTATGATCAAAAGAAAAACATTTTATTCTGCTTTGCTGCTTATGGCTCTGCCTGTTTCAGGCACCGTGGCTATGAACACCCATTGGGGCAGTAGCGTTTCAGAAACGGCTTTGGCTTCGTCAGCTTTGGCTTCGTCAGCTTCGTCTTCGTCAACAGCATCTTCGTCAGCATCTGATGCTAATCATTTTATTACCGATGCTACGTATCGTAAAAAAGTGGACGATACCTTCAACAGCCGTATCTCTTTTATTGGTAAACAATTTTTTAATACGAAGGGGCTGAAGGCCACTGCCCAAGAGCGCGAAGCCTTGCAGTTCTTGTATGCTTATATGCCGCTGGCCGATGTCACCGACTACACCACCGCCTTCTTCCTTCAGAATGTGCGCAGCAGTTTTGCGGCCCGCAATGAGATGGCGTGGGGCGAAAAGGTGCCCGAACTGCTGTTCCGCCACTTCGTGTTGCCTATCCGCATTAACAACGAGAACCTTGACAATTCGCGCATGGAGTTCTACAAAGAGCTGCGCCAGCGTGTACAAGGAAAAAATATGTATGATGCCATTCTTGAGGTAAACCACTGGTGCCATGAAAAGGTATCGTATCAGCCTTCTGATGGCCGCACATCGGCACCGCTGTCAACAGTGCGTTCGGCTTATGGTCGTTGTGGCGAGCAGAGCACCTTTACCGTAGCTGCCTTGCGTGCCGTAGGCATCCCTGCCCGACAGGTGTACACCCCGCGCTGGGCGCATACCGACGATAACCACGCTTGGGTAGAGGCTTGGGCCGATGGCACATGGTACTTTTTGGGAGCCTGTGAGCCAGAGGCGGTTCTGAACCTGGGCTGGTTTAATGCTCCTGCCTCGCGTGCCTTGCTGATGCACACCAAAGCTTTTGGCGACTATAATGGCCCGGAAGAGGTGATGCTTCGCACGGCAAACTATACTGAGATTAACCTCATAGGCAATTATGGCGAAACGGCTCGTGCCGACTTCCGTGTTGTGGATGCCGCTGGTAAACCTGTTGAGGGCGCTCGCGTTGACTTTAAGATATACAATTATGCCGAATATTGCACCGTGGTAACCAAATATACGGGTGCCGACGGTAGCACCTTCCTTTCGGCAGGTAAGGGCGATATGATGGTGTGGGCCTCAAAGAACGGAAAGTATGGCTTTGGCAAAGTGTCGTTTGGCAAAGATCGTGAGCTCACTGTGCGCCTCGACCACGATGCCACACAGGCTTATGCGCAGTGCGACACCTTCGACATTGTTCCACCTGTGGGCAAACCTAATTTGCCTGATGTAACGCCTGCTCAAAAGGCGGCTAATGATGTGCGTTTGGCTTACGAAGACTCGATACGCCATGCTTACCTCGCCACCTTCTATACGCCCGAAACAGCGCGTAAGGCATGTGATGCCAACGGTCTTCCTGCCGACGAGGTGACTCCGCTCTTGGTGGCTTCGAGTGGCAATCATGCCGTTATCCTTCAGTTCTTGGTTAAGAACAAGGCAAACCTCGACCGCGCCATCGCTTTGCTGAAGACGCTTCGCCCAAAAGACTTGCGCGATATGCCGATGGATATTCTTGACGACAATATGTTGGCCGAAAGCGCTCAGCTTTGCCCCCGTGTTGAAGACGAGATGATTATTCATCCCTTCAAACATTTCTTCCAGAAAACATTTAGTAAGGCCGATGCCGACCGCTTCCGTCAGAACCCCGATGCACTGGCCGAATGGGTAGAGAAAAACGTGCGCCTGAACCCCGACACCAAAGCGTTAGCCATTGCCCAAACGCCTATTGGCGTATGGCAGTCGCGTCTTACCGATAACCGTTCGCGCAAGATTTTCTTTGTCGACGTAGCCCGCAGCTTGGGCATCGAGGCTCGTGTTGATGCTGTAACCAAGAAGACGCAATATCGTAAAGACGGACAATGGGTTGACGTGCTCTTCGGACAAAAAGCGCAAATGGCGGCCACAGGCACTCTGAAACTTACCTATACCGACAATGGCGTGATTGATAACCCGAAGTATTACAGCCACTTCTCATTGGCTCGTGTTAATGCTGATGGCACCACCGCATTGCTCGAGTATGATGACAGTGGCGAGGTGACATGGGCTAATACCTTCCGCGATGGTGTGTCGCTCGATGCAGGACAATATATTCTTGTTACAGGCACACGTCTGGCTGATGGCGGTGTAATGTCGGCCATGCAGATGTTTACCGTTGAGGCTGGTAAGACCACTACCTTGCCCATGCTGCTGCGTACCTCAACCACCGCTGTAACGGTGATTGGCAATTTCGACTCTGAGTCGACCTTCCAAAAGATGGATGGTAGCACTGTGAACATCTTGTCGCAAACAGGTCGTGGTTACTTTATCACGGGCCTGATAGGAGTAGGGCAGGAGCCTACCAATCATGCACTGAAAGATATTGCCAAGGTGGCCAGCGCTTTTGATAAGTGGAACCGCCCCTTGCTGCTGCTCTTCGAAGACGAGGCCGCTGCTGCTAAGTTTAAGCCCGCCGAGTTTGAGGGCCTGCCCAAGAACATCATTTTTGGCATTGACAAGGGTGGTGCCATTCGTAAGCAGATAGCTGCTAACATGAACCTGTCGCACCCCAACTTGTCGCCCATCTTCTTCATCTCCGATACCTTCAACCGCGTGGTTTATCTCTCGCAAGGCTATACCATCGGTTTGGGTGAACAGATGGAACTGGTGATAAAGAAACTGTAAGTTAACATCTACTCCAATAAACGAATAATTATTAATCAGAACAAAAACAAGAAAATAGCAGAACGATGAGTACTTTAACCATTTGTATTGTTATTGCTTTCGTCTTTGGCTATCTTTGCATAGCCATGGAGAGTCTTACAAAAGTGAACAAAGCAGCCGTAGCGTTGCTGATGTTCGTGGCGTGTTGGACCCTGTATATGTTCGACCCCACGCAGTTTCTTCAACTCATGCATCCCGACTTTATGGCTTCGGCAGCCGAGGCCACGGGCGCTAATGCGGTGCTGGATAAGGTGACGACGATTGTGCAAGAGCACCTGGGCGACACCTCTACCACCCTGTTCTTCTTGATGGGTGCCATGACCATTGTCGAGATTGTTGACCAGAACGGCGGCTTCAACTGGGTGCGAGGCGTGATGAAAACGAAGTCGAAGCGGGCGTTGTTATGGCGCATCGCCTTTATGACCTTCATTCTGTCGGCCATTCTCGACAACCTCACTACCAGCATCGTGATGATTATGATATTGCGCAAACTCGTCAGCAACCATGCCGACCGCATCGTCTATGCTTCGTTAGTGATTATTGCTGCCAACTCGGGTGGCGCCTTCTCGCCCATAGGCGATGTTACCACCATTATGTTGTGGAACAAGGGCCTCATTACGGCGCTGGGCGTTATTACTGAGATACTTGTTCCCTCAATCGTTTCAATGGTTATTCCTGCCTTTATTTTGCAGTTTATGCTTAAAGGCGACCTTGATATGCCCAACCAAAACGAGGGCGCTGTTGATGCTGGCGACTTCACCGACACACAACGTAAGGTGGTGTTTGTCTTGGGCGTAGGTGGCTTGATGTTTGTGCCCGTCTTCAAAGGTCTTACGGGCCTGCCACCGTTTGTAGGCATCTTGTTGGTGCTGGGCGTGCTGTGGACAGCAACCGAAATATTCTACCGTCACCTACATCGCGCTGGCGATGCTGAAGGCACACAGAAGCGTGTTACCAAACTGCTGTCGCGTGTTGATATGAGCACCATCTTGTTCTTCTTAGGCATCTTGATGGCTGTGTCATGCTTGTCAGAGGTAGGCGTGTTGGCCTCGCTGGGCAAGGGCCTGAACACCGTGTTTGATGGCAACCACTATATGGTAACAGGCATTATTGGTGTGCTGTCGAGCATTGTTGATAATGTGCCCCTTGTGGCTGGCTGTATGGGCATGTATCCGCTGGCGCCCACTGGCGATATGGCTGTTGATGGCGTGTTCTGGCAGTTGTTAGCCTACTGTGCTGGTGTGGGTGGATCAATGCTTATCATTGGTAGCGCTGCTGGCGTGGTGGTGATGGGCTTAGAGCGTATCACCTTCGGTTGGTACATGAAGCACATCACATGGATAGCCTTTGTGGGTTATATTTGTGGCATCATTAGCTACTGGCTCCTTCGTACCTTCGTGTTTGCCGCATAATCAACTTATAAGTATAAAGAACAAAAACGAGACGACTTGAAGGAGATACATCCTTTGGGTCGTCTCGTTTTCTTTTTATTTATTCGCTTGCTTTGCTTTTATTTGCTTGTTTTATTTATTTGCTTTATTTATTCGCTTACTTTATTTATTCGCTTCCCTTCTTTTTGGGGGATCGGATTATCGTTTGCTCAGTTTCATCGGAGCCTTAAACGTGTAGGTCATGCTGGCCTGTCGTGTGCCAAAGGTTTTGCCTGTGCTTGTAGCGGTGCTGTCGGCGCTAAATTCAACGTTAGGCTTTGCCAGCGTGGTGCGTGTCAGGTCAAACTTAATAATCTGTCGCTGTGCATAGTTGTTAAACACGCCATGGAAACGTTTGTCGGTGGTGCTGAGTGAGAAGCCGCCATCCCATTCGGTGGTAAACACATAGCCCGAGTTGTCATACTTGATGCTGATGTCGCCCGTCTTGGGGTCAATGTACCAGGCAAAGCGCAGTTCTTGCGAGTCGTACACCATGTTGCCATCGTCATCGTATATATAGTTGCCATAGTCGTCAAGGGCGGGAGCATAGTCGGTCTCACGTCCGCGTCCGTTCAGCGAATTCGAGTTGTATTGGTCAAACTCAAAGTCGGCATACATTGTTTCGGCTTGCAGCTGGCCATGATCATAATATTGATATTCAATCATGCCAGTCCAGTATCCGCGCAGGGCGGCTGCTTCAGCGTTCAGTGTGCTGTTGCCATAGTTGAAGGGGTCCTGATACCAGTCATAGTCGTCATACCAATCTTCGTAGTAGTTGTAGTAGTCCCACGGTTCATCGTCGTCGCAGCTGGTAAAGGTGAACATCGACAGCGTCAGGAAGAGTGCTGCTGTGAGCTTTTGGGTCCATTTCATTGTTTTCATAGTTATATCGTTTTTATTTGTTTCTGTTGCAAATGTATGGCTTTTCTTTTATCCATGCAAGGTTAAAATCCCTACTTGTGTGTAGGATTTCCCCTATTCTTTCATCTCGTTTCGCCCCGCTTTCCCGTTATCCATAGTCCAGCAAAGGTAATGAAGCCGTTCAGCAGCAACAGTTCGTAGCCAAACTGGTAGCCCAGCCATGTGCGTGTGCCATAGTCGAGCAGGCCACACACGATAGGGGCCCCCACAGCAATATAGGGCACAGCAGCATCCGACACAGCACGGCGCGTAAACAGTCCGTAGGCGAACAGACCCAGCAGCGGGCCATAGGTGTATGAGCACAGAATGTAGATGGCGTCAATAACGCTGGTGCTGTTCACCACCTTAAAGCCTAAGATAAACAGCACAAACACGAGGGCAATGCCCAGATGGGCCCGTTTGCGCAACTGTTCGTTGTGGCTCTGTGCGCAAATGTCTACACAAAAGCAGGTGGTAAGGGCCGTGAGGGCCGAGTCGGCGCTGGAGAACGAGGCCGCCACCACGCCAATGGTGAACAGCACCACCACCGTTTGCCCCAGCACACCTGTGGCAGCAAACATAGGCATCAGTTCGTCGCCACGAGTGGGTAGCGGCGTGCCAGTGTGCTGTGCTAAATAGATGAGCAGCACGCCCAAGAACAAGAACAATAGGTTTACGGGAACGAAGGCAAACCCATAGCAGCACATATCTTTTTGTGCCTCGCGCAGCGTCTTACAGGTTAGGTTTTTCTGCATCATGTCTTGGTCAAGGCCCGTCATCACAATTACGATAAAGATGCCACTGATAAACTGCTTCCAGAAGTTTTGCTTCGACACCCAATCGTCGAACACAAAGATGCGGCTGTGGCTATCAGCCCATACCGTGCTTATGGCTTCGCGGGTTGTCATGTCCAGCATCTGCATAACATGGCCTATAATGAGCACCAGCGCCATAAACATGCACAGGGTTTGAAAGGTGTCGGTCCACACCAGGGTTTTGATGCCTCCCTTGCGGGTGTATAGCCAGATGAGGGCCACCATCACCGTAACATTCACTATGAAGGGTATGCCTACAGCGTCGAGCACAAAGCGTTGCAGCAGCATGCACACCACATAAAACTTTACCGCTGACCCTGCCAACTTTGATAATAAGAAAAAGGCGGCACCCGTTTTATACGACCGCTTGCCCAACCTTGTGCCCAGATAGGTGTATATGGTGGTGAGCCCACTTTTATAATAAATGGGTAGCAGCACCAGCGCTACAACAAAATAGCCCAGGATAAAGCCCAAGCAGGTTTGCAGATAACTCATGTTTGAGGTGAGCACCATGCCAGGCACCGACACAAAGGTGATGCCCGATATCGAGGCGCCCACCATGCCAAATGCCACCATATACCATGGCGACTGTCGGTTTCCGCGAAAGAAGGTGTTGTTGTCGGCCTTATGTCCCGTGATGCGGCTGAAGCCGATGAGGGCCAGAAAATAAACCAGAACGGTAATGATGATAATCATTGTTTCAGCGTTTCTTTAATCGTTGTTTTATCTCATACGAGTATTGTCGTGCAAAATTACACATTATCTTTTATATAAATATGTTTTTGATAGCATTTAGTGCCTATTTTCTGCCTTTGTGTTTTATAATCGGTTATTTGTTTTGTCAAAACGAAATTTTGTTTTAACTTTGTACCTTGAAGCTTTTGCTTGTCGAAGATAGGCGAAACAATAGAAAATAACACAACTAAAAACTATATTTTATTATGAGTAAACGTAAGAAATATCTTCTCGACGAAGAACAGATCCCCACACAGTGGTACAACATACAGGCCGACATGCCTACCAAACCTTTGCCACCTCTCAACCCTGCCACACGCAAACCGATGAACGCCGACGACCTGTCGCACATCTTCAGTAAAGAGTGTTCGCGCCAAGAGCTTGATGTTGAGCACGCATGGATTGATATTCCTGAAGAGGTGCAAGACAAGTATCGCTTTTACCGTTCTACCCCCTTGGTGCGTGCCTATGCCTTGGAGAAAGTCCTCGACACACCCGCACACATCTATTTTAAGAACGAGAGCGTAAACCCCTTGGGCTCGCATAAAATCAATTCGGCCATACCACAATGCTACTACTGCAAGCAAGAGGGCATAACCAATGTTACCACCGAGACGGGTGCCGGACAGTGGGGTGCCGCCCTCAGCTATGCCGCCAGCGTTTATGGCCTGTCGGCAGCCGTATATCAGGTAAAGATATCAATGCGCCAGAAACCCTATCGCTGCAGCATTATGCGTACCTTTGGCGCCGAGGTTACAGGCTCGCCCTCAATGTCTACTCGCGCGGGTAAAGACATCATCACCCGCGATCCCAACCATCAGGGCTCGTTGGGCACCGCCATCTCTGAGGCTGTTGAATTGGCCACCACCACACCCCACTGTAAATATACGTTGGGTTCGGTGATGAACCATGTAGCGTTACACCAAACGGTGATAGGTCTTGAGGCCGAGAAGCAGATGGAGATGACTGGCGAATATCCTGACCAGGTGATTGCTTGCTTTGGTGGCGGTAGCAACTTTGGTGGTTTGGCCTTCCCCTTCATGCGTCACAACATTCTTGAGGGTAAGAAAACCGAGTTTATTGCGGCCGAGCCCGAAAGCTGCCCCAAGCTCACCCGTGGTAAGTTTGAATACGACTTTGGCGATGAGGCGGGCTATACCCCCTTGCTGCCTATGTTTACGCTGGGCCACGACTTTAAGCCCGCCAACATTCATGCGGGTGGCTTGCGCTATCATGGTGCTGGTATGATTGTGTCGCAGCTTATTAAAGATAAGATGATGCACGGTGTTGATATTCCGCAGCTCGAAAGTTTCGAGGCGGGCTTGCTCTTCGCTCGCACCGAGGGCATCATTCCTGCTCCCGAAAGCTGCCACGCCATCGCTGCCACCATACGCGAGGCAAAGAAATGTAAACTCACGGGCAAGAAGAAAACTATTCTTTTCTGTCTTTCAGGTCATGGCCTGATTGATATGACGGCCTACGACAGCTACCTTAACGGCGACCTGCGAAACTATGCCGTGAGCGATGCTGAGATTAAGAAGAGTTTAGATAAGGTAGAATAATATTTTTCAACTTGAGTTAAGGATAAAACCGTTTTTATTTATCCCTAACTCAAGTTTTCAATCTCTCTTAGCACCTTCACGGCTTCGCCCACGGTGGCAATATCGCTCACCACCATGGCACGTTTACCTTTAATTTCTTTCAGATTGCAGCGACGCGGATGGCTGCCTATGTATTGTATCACCTTGTCGAAGGCGGCACTGTGATAGTAGGGGCTGTCGGGGTTGCTCACAAACTGCATCTGCATGCGCCCTTGCTTCAGGATGAGCTTTTCGCAGCCCAGGCGTTTGCCCAGTCGGCGCAGCGGCACCACCTGTAGCAGCTCTTCGCCCTCGTGGGGGATGGGACCGAAACGGTCGGCCAGACGCTGGCGATAGGCGTCGAGGTCGCGGTCGTCGCTAATGTTGTCGAGCTCGCGGTAAAGCAGCATACGCTCGCTGCTGCCAGGCACATACTGGTCAGGAAAATACATCTCGAGGTCGCTCTCCACGGCACAGTCTTCTACAAATTCGTCGCCCGTAAACTGTCGGCCATCGGCCATCTCGTCGTGGTAGAGGTCGGCAAATTCGTCGTTCTTCAGTTCGGTAACGGCCTGATTTAAAATCTTTTGATAGGTTTCATAGCCCAGGTCTTCCATAAAGCCACTCTGCTCGGCGCCCAGCAGGTTGCCAGCACCGCGTATGTCGAGGTCTTGCATGGCAAGGTTGAAGCCGCTGCCCAGTTCTGAGAAGGTCTCCAGCGCTTCCAGTCGGCGGCGTGCTTCGGGCGAGAGCACTGCCTTAGGGGGCGCCAGCAGATAGCAGAAAGCTTTGCGGTTTGAGCGTCCCACACGTCCGCGCATTTGGTGCAGGTCTGAGAGGCCAAACTTATGAGCATCGTTAATGATGATGGTGTTGGCGTTTGAGATGTCGATGCCGTTTTCAACGATGGTGGTTGATAGCAGCACGTCATAATCATAATTCATGAAGCCCACCAGTATCTTCTCCAGTTCGTCGGGAGGCATCTGTCCGTGTCCGATGGCAATGCGCACGTCGGGCACATATTTATGTATAAGGTTGGCTATCTCTTGCAGGTTGTTTATGCGGCTGCACACAATGTAGGCTTGACCGTTACGGCTCATCTCAAAGTTGATGGCATCGGCAATCACCTCGCCGCTGAAGGTAGAAAGGGTAGTTTGTATGGGGTAGCGGTTGGGTGGGGGTGTGCGCATGATGCTCATATCGCGGGCCCCCATGAGCGAGAATTGTAGGGTGCGCGGAATGGGTGTGGCCGACATGGTGAGGGTGTCGACATTGGTTTTCAGTTTGCGCAACTTCTCTTTCGTTGATACGCCAAACTTCTGTTCTTCGTCAATGATGAGCAGTCCTAAGTCTTTCCATACCACACTCTTACCTATTAGTTTGTGGGTGCCCACCAAGATGTCTACTTTGCCTTCTTTTAGGTCTTGCAGCACCTCGCGGGTTTGTTTTGCGGTGCGGGCACGCGATAGGTAGTCTACCCGTACAGGAAAACCTTTCAGTCTCGACTTAAATGTTTGATAATGTTGATAGGCCAGCACGGTGGTGGGCACCAGCACGGCCACCTGTTTCGAGTCGCAAGCCGCCTTGAAGGCTGCGCGAATGGCTACCTCGGTCTTGCCAAACCCCACGTCGCCACACACCAGGCGGTCCATTGGCTTGGCCTGTTCCATGTCGGCCTTCACCTCTTGCGTAGCCTTCAGCTGGTCGGGGGTGTCGTCGTATAAGAAGCTGGCCTCCAGCTCGTGCTGCATAAACGAGTCGGCACTGAAGGCATAGCCTTTCTCGTGTCGGCGTTTGGCATACAGGCGTATCAGGTCGCGGGCTATGTCTTTAATCTTTTTCTTGGCCTTTTCCTTTAGGCGTTCCCAGGCGCCTGTGCCCAAGGTGCTGAGACGTGGAGCCTCGCCAGCCGTACTGCTGCGATACTTGCTAATTTTGTAGAGCGAATGTATGCTTACGTCAACAATGTCGCCGTGCTGATAGATGATGCGTATCACCTCTTGATACGAGTCGCCCACGGGCACGCGCACCAAGCCGCCAAACTTTCCGATGCCGAAGTCGACGTGTACGATAAAGTCGCCAGGTTCCATCTCTTGCAGCTCTTTCATCGTGAGCGCCATCTTGCCAGCACGGGCGGTGTCGCTGCGCAAACTGTATTTATGGAAACGGTCAAATATCTGGTGGTCAGTGAAGAAGCATGCCTTCACGGTGTTGTCGGCAAAGCCTTCGTGCAAGGTGTGGTTGATGGGGGTGAAGGGCAAATCTTCGCCCTTGGTCTTCACCTCGTCCGAGTCGAAGATGTCGCGCAAACGGCGTGTTTGCTTCTCGCTATCGGCCAAGATGTATAGCTTGTAGCCCATCAGCACATAGTCGGCCAAGGAGCGGGTGAGCAGGTCGAAATTCTTGTGGAACAGGGGCTGAGGGGTGATGTCGAACGAGAGGGTGAGCTGGGGCGTGCCAAGGGGCTGATGGCCAAACTCGATGCGGCGGAAGGCGGCAATGCCTTCTTTAAAATGGGTGCCGCTCACCAGTTGGCTGTCTCTGCTCATGGCCTGCATGATGGCTTTCTGCTCCATCTCGGTGGCACCCTCAAGACGCTCGGCAAGGGCTTGCTGGGTGAAGCCTTCGTCGTAAATGCGGGCAATGGTGTCGCATACATACGACAGGTCTTTAACGGCGATGAGGGCGTCGGAAGGTAGAAAACTGGTTAGCGGCATCTTCTCTTCGGCCATCGTCGATAGCTCGGGCACAATCTCTATCTTTGTCTTCTTCTCTTTTGATAGCTGATCTTCTACCGTGAAGGTGCGAATGGTGTCAATCTCGTCGCCGAAAAAGTCGATGCGGTAGGGCCACTCCGAACTGTACGAATATACATCTAATATGCTGCCACGAGCCGCAAACTGCCCTGGCTCGTAAACATAGTCAACACGTTGAAAATCAAATGATAGCAAGGTGTTCTCGGTTTCAACAATGTCTACCGTCTGACCTACCTGAAGGCTCAACGTGCGCTCGTCAAGGCGCTGCTTCGACACGACAAGCTCGCTCAGCGCCTCGGGGCACGTCACGATAAAAAAAGCACCTTCTTCTGCCTTCTTGCTGCGCTGCGACAGTCGGCTCAGTACCTCAGTGCGAAGTATCTCGTTGGCAGCATCGCGCTGACCATATTTCACGGCTCGGCGGTATGATGAGGGGTAGAAGAGCACGTTGCCAGTGCCCATAATTTGGGTGAGGTCGTGGTAGAAATAGCCTGCCTCGTCGGCATCTTGCAGCACAAAGACGATGAGGCCGCTATGCCGTAAGGCCAGCGACGAGAAAAAGAGGGGAGCCGACGATGCTAACAAACCTCGTAGGTAAAAGGTCTTTATCTGCGCGTCGTCTAAGCCTTTACATAGCGCCGCACACTGGGGCACACTGCCATATATCTCTCTGATGTGCTGAATATCCATCTTTCTGTTCCGTTTTTCGTCTTCGTGATTTTTCTTATATATTATATTGTTATGCAAAGTTAGTGCAATTATAATTAACAGCAAAAATAACAATGTGAATATTTAAAAACAATACTGCCAACGAAAAATGAAAAGCCAAAACTCTCTTCATGATTAAGGCTTGGTGAGGCAAGCAAAACGTAAAACTGCATAAATATACAAAAAGGTAGGGAAGAAGATGAAAACAGGTGTTTACAAATATTTACAAAACATCTGTTAAAATAGTAATAGATTGTAATTTAAAACAGGGTAAATACTTTTACTTTTCAAAGTTGATACTTCTCGTTTGCAAAAGCATGGGTTTCACCTCCTAAAACCCTTGGTTTCGCGTTCTGAAACCCTTGGTTTTACAACCTAAAACCCATGCTTTCAGACTGTAATTTGATGGGTTTCACAATCCACTCTCCATACTGTATATTTATGCAAGAAAATGAATAAACATACAGAACCATCTAGCGCCAATTCTTACTGCCCAAAACATAGTAGTACAGGGTCTCCGTGCCCCGTCCTCCAGCACCCAAAATAAACAGCCCCACCCCCCAACCCCTCCCCGCTGGAGAGGGGAGTGAATACCTTCACTTCTTGCTGGAGAACAGGGCACGGAGACCCTGTTCTACTATAGTTAGTTTAGCAAATCTCAGTAGGACGGTGGTCTCCGTGCCCCGTCCTCCAGCACCCAAATAAGTACTTCCTGCTCATATTTTGGCCGTAGGCGTCGAGCCAAACTAATATAATGTTTAATGTGTTGTCGACTTCTCTATCGTTTCAGCCCAAAGCGCAAACAAAAAGCGATACAGGCGTCTCACAACAGAGACATCTGTATCGCTTTTATCAATGATATTTATGGGGATTATAGAGCGGGTGCAGTTCCTTCATACGTACCATTTTTATACATATTGTGATCTGTTGAACCATTTCTACCAATAACCAATGTGACAATGCCGTTTAACTTGTCGTTGTGCCTTTGCCCATGATAGCAGTCTCCGCTGTTAAGGTAAACATAAGCGCCCTGTCCTTCGCGAAACCCCATTTCAACGGTACCTATATAGGCATCTCTATTTACATAAACCAAAATACCGAAACCGTAAGGCATGCCCTCTCGAAGGTCGCCTATATAAACGCCGCCATCTTTGTAGATGATTTCTCCAAAATGTGTATCTGCCGGTTTTGTACGAATGTAACTGAGGTCGGGCTCCTTTAAATCATAATAAACCTGTTTCTTATCTATTATTTTGTGTGAATTACTGTCGATAAGTTTGTCATTACTATATACCACGCCACAAATCGTCTTATCTGGTTTAATGATAATGCCTGGCCCATCAAATTTTCCGTCTTTCATATATAGATAGCAAAGATTGCCATTGGTACCCTCGCTAATGTGAAAGCCGTTTTGAATATCATTTTTGAACATACCCATAATACGCGCACCATCTTTCAAGCGTATATAGTTATAGCCATGCATCTTGTCGTTTTTAAATTCACCAGCAATAGTATCGCCAGTAGCTGTTATAAGGAGGCCACCACCATCTTTCTTGCCATCTTTAAAAAGGCCATCATAGGTGCTTCCGTCGGCCTTGCGATATTTACCCCAACCATTTATTTTGCCTTTTTTCCATCTACCATAATATTCGTCACCGTTGGCATAGGTTAAAGTGCCATCCTGACAGGTGTCGTTCTTCCAATCACCCTCGTATGTGTCGCCATTTTTATATTTGCACGTTCCTCGGCCTGAGCGCTTATTGTTATACCAATTTCCAGTGTAAACATCGCCGTTATTATATTTAAAGGTGCCATAGCCTTGGCGCACACCTTCAACATTTACGCCTGAATAAATGCCATCAGCAAACCTAATGGTTCTTAATGCCGACGAGTTGTCGGTATGTCGTTGGGGGCGAGCCTTAGCGGGCTTATTGTTCTTATTGGGACTGCTATTTTTATTGGGATGATGCCCTTTATACTGGCACTCAGTAAGTTTTCTGCCACAGGTTCTGCAGCGTGGAGCAATTTTTTGCGCCCATGTTGAGGCCGAAAACATCAAGGCCGTAAGCGTAACTATAAAAACAGATTTTCGCATATCGTTGCTTCTTATTCTTTATTCGTGATAACACTGCAAAGGTCGTGATAAAAAATGAAAAACCAACCTCTTTTGCAAAATAATTTTATATGCTAACGCATTTTTAAGTAATCAGCTAATCAGCCTTATCAGCCCCATTAGTCTTATCAGTCCCATTAGCCTTATCAGCCCTATCAGTCCTATCAGTCTTATTAGCCCCATTAGCCTTATCAGCCCCATTAGTCTTATCTGTCTTATCTGTCTTATCATCCTTCATCCTTCGCGCTCGCGCGTAATAAAAACAATGTGTGCGCCCACAAAACGCTGTATATTATGTAAACAAGTGTTAAAATCTACATAAATATTGCATTTTTCTTTGCAAAAGTCTTGCATGGTATCAAAAAAAGCCATACCTTTGCATCCGCTTTCAAGAACGAACGACATCTAAAGCAAACGCTAAGATAGTTGTAAGTAGTTGAGAGTAAAAAGAAAGAGTT
>ENA-ORSO01000588-ORSO01000588.1-human-gut-metagenome-genome-assembly--contig:-NODE-588-length-29793-cov-3.757549_pt1 | contig 29793 bp, 26 predicted proteins | sample MGYA00241902_ERZ509168 | MGnify/ENA primary metagenome ERZ509168 (study PRJEB26280, sample SAMEA2338806) | human gut metagenome | biome: human gut; feature: human-associated habitat; material: faeces... | reverse complement strand
TGAAAAATTAGGGATCAGTTATCCGGGAGTTCCGGTCTCATCAGAACGGCGGCTCATATGCTTAAAGCAGGCGCTGAGCGACAGTCAAGCGCTTAGACGCCTAGCTTCCATTTTGATCAAAACAGAACGTCGAAGCATTCGAGGTGCGGGTGCTCAACATACATCTCGCGGTTCGCTACACCCGTCGCATGCGACTTGCGGAAATGTTCAGACTTCGTCCAGGCGAGGAATTTTTCCTTGTTTTCCCAGACGGCATAAGAGGAAAAGAGCACATAGCCTTCTTCCTTGCTGTCAAGGCGGAAGAACTTGAATTCGAGGAAACTGTCCACATCCTTGGTGCGGACACCGGCATCCTTCCAAACCTGAATATAGGCATCGGCGAATTCCGGCTTGATTTTGAAGCGGTTCATTGTTACGTACATGATCGAACGTCCTGTGGTAGAGATGAAGGGGCAGGGTGCCCCTTAAAGTTGGCCATATCCTACAGGTCGTTTGCCGCAGAACGAAGAGGCTGCAACAATGAGAATCATTTCCAACAATCTGAAATAGCGTTTTAATAGTTAATTTCTATTTTACTAATATGATTCAACGGCGCACTTTGGCAGAGCGGCCTGGCCGTTGATTCAGTAATTCGATGGGTGAAGCTGGGTTTAGGAAGCGCGGGTAGCCACTTCCGATGCTGTCATGATGCGCGCACCCTTAGTCTGCATTTCATTCAAAATGTCGGCTTCATGCCCGACAGCAATCGCGGCGCAGGCGTCCGGAATGACGATGGTTTCAAAGCCGGCCTGAAGTGCGTCAAGCACACCAAACTTGACGCAGTAGTCGAGTGCGAGCCCGCAGACGAAAACACGGTCAATGTTTAAGTTTTTTAAGAACCCGTCGAGCCCCGTCGGGGTTTTGCCGTCAGCTTCTATAAATGCAGAATAGCTGTCGAGCGCCGCATTCATGCCTTTGCGGAGGATGAGTCTGGCGGGCGAGGTGTCAAAATCAGGCGGAAAGGCAGCGCCCTCTGAGCCCGCGACGCAGTGATCGGGCCACAGCGTCTGCCGGCCGTATGAAAGCGCAATGCTTTCAAAGGGTTTGCGGCCGGGATGGCTGGATGCAAAAGACACATGATCGGCAGGGTGCCAGTCCTGCGTCAGCACAACTGCACGCCAATTCGGCAGCGTCATCAAACCGCGGATGGGTTCAATGACTCGGTCCCCTCCCGGAACGGCAAGGGCGCCGCCCGGCAGGAAATCGTTTTGAAGGTCGATGACAAGAAGGGCGTCCTGACACATGAATAAATCTCTGTTTGAGGAATGGCTGTCAGCAATCTTCTATTGGCTTTGCGATCAAGCCGGCTGTGCTTCCGTGGCTGCAGAGGCCGGCTCAATAAACATGTCCTCATCGGTAAAACCGGCTTCCTTGGCTTTGATGTACCAGGCAGGACGCTTGCCGCGGCCGGTCCAAGTCTCCGGGCCGTCGGGATTTTGGAACTTCGGCGCGCCGACATTCTTAATCACGGGTTTGGCTTGACGGCCATCCTTGCCGAAGTTGAGTTCAGACGCGCTGAATTCAAAGGTTTCGATCAAACGCAGGCATTCCTGAAGCGCTTGTTCGCGCAGCTGACCCCATTCTTCTTCGAGTTCACGCTGCTTCTGGCGGTGATTGGCAACTTTGTTGAGGATTTCGTCCGTGGTCATGCTTTAGCTCGATGCAAGAGGTTGATGATCAGGAAATTTTACGCGTGAAATTCCGCCGAGAATACCTGAAAGCCTGTTCAGTTATACGGGAAAACGCTAAGGAATAGATTCTTTAAGTTGTAAACGCATAAGGAGACCTGCATCAGCAGGTCTCCTTGATTTTTTCAGGCCGAAAATTGGAAAATGTAAAATAGATATGTGTAATTGCATCTTGGTCACACCTTGCATAGTGTAAAATAGATGTGTCAAATCCAATTGATGTAATGGAGATTGAGATGATTAAAGTGAATGACATTTTAGAACTTAATTCAATTGAATATAGAGTTGTTCAGCTATTTGGATGTTTAGCTCTCATCCTTCCAATGAAAGGGCAGTCAGTGGATTTGATCAGTATGGATGCAGATGAGTTGAATGATGGAATTTTAAAAGGAACAGTCCTTCTCAAAAAGGATCCTTGGATTGACATTCAATACAGAAAGCTAACAGATGTCATGCTGAAGACTGCTAAAGAGAACTATGAGCTAATTAAGCCTATTATCAGTACGCCGGATCTTTATAAATTAAATGGCCGAAAGCGATTGGTGCAAGCTTATTCAAAGGGGGATAATCACTTAGAACGAAGAATGAATATTCTGATTGGAAATTACTGGCGCAGAGGACAAAGCATATATTCACTCGTTCCTGACTATGGAAAAAATACTGGCAGGACATCGAGCGGCGCTAAACGAGGAAGGAAAGGGAAGTCGGATAGTGAAGGCGCTGCGCTGACTGATGAGTTATTAGGCAATATGGAAAAGGCTAGTATTAAGTATCGAGAAAGCGATGGAGAATTGACTTTACGAGAGGTTTATGAATGGATGTGTCTTAATATTAATAAGGGTGATGATGATCGTACTCATTCCAGTGCTGAGCAAATGAATGACAAAGATGCTGCGGCTGATTCAAAGCTGGCATTGCCTACATATCATCAATTCTATTATTACTATCGTACTCGATACGGTACGCTTTCTAATCAATGATGACGAATGAACTTAGTCACATATGACTCACAAACTAAATTGCATATTGAGTCTATTCAGAATAACCTCATGCAAAATATGAACAAAACTAAATTGCATATATCAGGTCAGAGGTATGTCATTCAATAATAGATTTAGGTATTCATTTCGTCAGATTTATTACGCCATATAATTGCAGTTATCGTGCATAATGTTGCTGAAATTCGTTTGAACAAAAAAGTTCAGTGCGACGGTCGGCAGCGAGTGACGAATGACGGCGTCTGGGCAGCATTTCGGGTTATTTGTATCAATGAGGAGGCAAAAGTATGGAGACGCACTTTGAAGTCGTTTCACCTTCGCTCCATGAAGGCGGACAGGGCGAATCGCGTCAAAATTCACTTTTGCAGAAAACCCTTGATTCTTCCGGAGATACTGTGAATGCGGCGGCTGCCTATCTGGCAGAACTGCATTCGGGCGACTCCAGACGGGCAGTTCGTTCGCGGCTTAACATTGCGGCGCGCTGGCTTGGCGCCGCCGATGCCTTCTGTTGCGAGTGGGGGCGGCTTCGCTATGTGCATGTGCTTGGGTTTATGCACGCATTGGCCGATAAAGAAGGCTTGGCCGCCGCTTCAGTCAATGCATATCTCTCGGCACTCAAAGGGGTGGCGGAAACGGCCTGGCGTCTTCGACAGATCGACTTGACGACGTACGCTGAAATTAAAGCCGTCAAACAGCTTCGGGTGCACCGGGAACCAACTGGCCGCGCACTTCAGGCCGATGAGTCTCAGAAGCTTTTGGCTGCGGTCGATGAGGATTCAGGACCTAAAGCGGTTCGCGACCGCGCACTGATAGCGCTCTTGCTCGGCTGCGGGCTGCGTCGAGCGGAAGTGACAACATTGAGAATGGAGAACTTGGAACGGTCCTCGGGTACGCTCCGAGTCATCGGCAAAGGGAATAAGGAACGGAAAGTCTTCTTTACGCCGGAAGTTGCACAGAAGGTGAATGCCTGGCTTGATCTTCGCGGTACTGAACCGGGGTGGCTCTTCGGTCGTCTGACCAAAGGCGGTCAGTTGATTTTGACAAATCCGCTCGATCCGGCATCTATCGGACGGGTCGTCAAGCATGCTCAGGATTTAGCGAAGATTGCTCCCATTACGACCCATGACCTGCGGCGTACTTTTGCGACACGTCTGCTCGCTAAGAACGTAGATATTGTCGCGGTTAAAAATCTCATGGGACACGCCAACGTTTCGACCACAGCGAAATACGACCGACGCAGTGAAGAAGCGCTGCAGCAGGCTGCGCAGCTCGCGGAACTCTGATCCCTTCATTGCCCAAAGCCTCGCTGCAGACGAGAGTATCTGAGACCATCCGACCTGCATTAGTGAAGTAACCTGCACTATTTTGAGGTTGACGAAAAGAAATGAAGTAAACTTCACTAAAGAGACAAAATCGCTCTAAAGTGCAGAAAAGTTCATCAATGGGGGCTGCATGAAACGTGTGTTTATGAGATTTGATGCTTTGACGCCTCAGGCAATTGGCGAGGCTGTCCGGCTTCGACGCAAAGCGCTCGGCAATACTTTGGATGATCTGGCTGAGGCGAGCGGCATTTCTAAACGTACGCTGATCAAGCTTGAGCAAGGTCAGGATGTACGGTTTTCCACACTGACGACAGTATTGAGCTGGCTTGGGCTGTCATTGGATTTCTCGACTGCCTCCAAGAAAGTGCTTGAAGCGGCAGAGCATGACAAGCTCAAAGATGGCCGAAGAGAGGAGGCTGCGGATGATGCCCAGTGGTTCTGAACTTCAGGTGCTCCTTGGCAATGTTGTCGTTGCCCAGCTTTCAGGAGATCTCTCGCACCCCGTTCTCAATTGGACATCGGAGTGGCGACAAGGTGGTTTTCTGCTTGCGCCGTCCCTTCCATGGGAGGTAAATGGGTTGCCGCCATCGGGTGCTGCGGTGCGTAATTTCTTCGAGAACATGCTGCCCGAAGGAACGGCTTTTGATCATCTGCTCGAATATGCTCAAATTTCCCGCAGCAATAGTATTGGACTAGCACTCCATCTGGGCAATGATCTGCCAGGTGCAATTCGACTGCGTACCGAGAACCAGCTTCTTCAAGGGCATCCCGATGTTTTTAGGATCATTGCGGAGGATGAGCTTGATGACCGTATTGGCCGGATGTCTGCTGTCCCTATTGATGTTTGGGACGGCAAACCGCGGCTCTCTGTGGCTGGCATGCAGCCGAAACTGAATCTGCTTGAACTTAACGGCCATTTGGGACTATGTGATGGTGACCGATTGGCCTCAGACCGCATCCTGAAATTTTCTTCTGCCGCGCGTCCCTTGCTGCTCCTGAACGAATGTATGACGATGCGGCTCGCAGCTGCCGCAGGATGGCCGACCGCCAAGGCTGGAATGAGGCAGGTCGGTGTGCATCAAGCGCTTGAAATCATGCGTTTTGATCGGCAAGCTGTTGCAGGAACTGACGGCAATATGGTGGTGAAGCGGCGGCACGTTATCGACGGATGCCAGGCACTGGGACTGCCGTCGGCTTATAAATACGAACGCAATTATGGTGATGGCCGCGACGTGCGGCATATTCGCGACGGCGCCAATCTTTTAAAACTTTTTGGATTGGCAAGTGATGCTAATAATCCTCAAGCCTTCATTAACAACCTCTACGATTGGGTGCTTTTTTCCATCGTTGTCGGCAATGCAGATGCCCACGCGAAGAACATCAGTTTTTTTGTCGGGCCAAATGGTATTCGGCCGGCACCTTGGTACGATCTTTTAAGCGTCGTTTTGGTCCCAGATGTCTCCCGTCAGCTTGCAATGTCGGTGAGCGATGAATTTGAATGGGATCAATTGCATGCACTGCAGCTCCTCGAGCTCGCTGATGAGATCGGCCGGCCCCGTAGTTGGGCACAAAGGCGACTTGAGCGTCTGCTGGATAATCTAGCCAAGGTGCTTCCTCAAGCCGCAGCTGCAGTCATTCCTCAAAATGCTGAGGAGAGTGATTTCCAACAGACATGGATGAAATTCATTGATGAAAGAATCCAATATTGGCGTAATGAGGCTTCCCTGATGCCAAAAATAAAAATTTGATTTGTGCGGCATTGTCCGTCTTTTCAAGGGTGTCTCTAATTATTCATTTTTTGTGATGAAAGTAAATTTGCCGTCTGCGCGAGATGGATGCCTGCATGGCGGACTAGGGAGTTGTTCGTTGAGGGAATCTTTATCGTAACTTATTGATTTGTACGATTAATTTTTAATGTTTTTGTCCTATTTGCCAATAAATGCTCATCTTCTTTGCGGATGAAATACTTTTATTTGGCGGGTCAAATTTCAATGTCGATCAGGCTTTGAAAAGGCGGCTGATCGTTTGTTTATCGAGTAATGAGCGTATCTAACTATTTGTAATAAAGGAAATTTCAAGCGAACGACCTGATGTGCTTTTATATTTGACAATCGCATCTCCTCTATAGCGTATTTAGTTTTAATACATCGCCATTTTGAACGCACAACCGGTTATATCTATCTTTGTATAAGGCGGTATACAACATAAATATATGTGTTTTCATATTTGCATACGAATTTCTTCCGCAGAATTTAATCTTCCGATTGCAGATCTCTCAGGCATAATGCAGTCAACATAGACATTCGAACTTGTCAGCATTTCAGGATTTAATCCAAATGATTGGAGCTGCCGCATAAACGCTGTTTGATTTTGAGTTCGGGTTGTCTTCTTATATGAGACTGGAGATAAACATGCCGTTGCTTGCTGCTCGCCGTACTGTCCTTTCTGCCGCCGCTGCGGCTGCTCTTCTTGTCCTAACGGGCTGCTCAAAGAGCGATGATGCGAAGTCTTCCGCCTCATCGGCTTCTGCTCCATCGGCTGATACGCTTGAAAAACCGACGCTTGTGGTCGGGATGGAGCTTGCTTACCCGCCCTTTGAAGGCAAGGATGAGCAGGGCAATCCGGCCGGCGTGAGCGTCGATTTCATGAAGGATTTCGCGAAGAGCGCAGGCAAGGAAATCAAAATTGAAAATATTGCTTTTGACGGTTTGATTCCGGCTCTTTTGACGGGGAAAGTCGATATGGTGATGAGTTCGATGACCGTCACCGATGAGCGCCGCAAAACCGTAGACTTTTCCGATCCGTATGCCAACGCGATGCTCGGCATCCTGACACACAAAGGCAGCGGCATTAAGTCCGTTGAAGATCTCAACCAGAAGGGGCGCCGCATTGCGGCGAAGATCGGGTCAACCGGTTATCTCTACGCACAAAACAATCTGAAAAATGCCGCCGTGACGGCGCTGCCTGATGAAAGTGCGTGTGTGATGGAAGTGGCTACCGGCAAGGCCGACGGCTTCATCTATGATCAGCTCACCATTTACCGTAACTGGCAGAAGAACCCGGAGACGACGGAAGCCGTTTTCATTCCTTTCCAGAAGGTTGAACCGTGGGGTGTTGCCGTCCGCAAGGGCGACGCCAAGCTCCTCAATGCGCTCAATGCCTTTATTGCTGACTATCGCAAGCAGGGCGGTTTTGATCGTCTCACCGAAAAGCACTTGAAGGCTGAAAAAGCGGCCTTCGACCAACTGGGCTTTAAGTGGTTCTTCGACATGACGCCTGCTCAAAACCAGTAGACTTCAGTTTTGACACAGCCGATTTGCGCTCACAGCTGCAAATCGGCATGGAGATTGAGTGAAGAAGGATTCGGTCAGCTTAAAAATGGGCGCTGAACGCACAAGGAGCGGCTTCAATGCACGCTGCCTTTGGTCGTGGCTGCTTGCCGATGAGGATGAGCAGAGCGGGCAGTCGGATGCATCTGATATCCGCCGTCATCCGTGGAAGGAGGCGGCGAGCTTTGTTGCAGCTGCCGCGCTGGTCGTTGCCTTTTTCTGGTATTCACTTGCGCAGATTGACTATCGGCCGGATTTTTCGTTTCTGCCTGATTTCCGCATTCGCATCTGGGACGGTTTTCTGCTGACGATCGGTGTGAGTGCAGCGGCCATGGTGCTTTCGCTCCTGCTCGGCATTCTCTCGGCGGCGGCCAAGCTTTCCCGCGTGCTTCTGCTTCGCGACCTCTCGAGCCTTTATGTGGTCTTTATCCGCGGGACGCCGCTCATCATGCAGATCTACCTTTTTTTCTATCTGGTAGGGACAGCATGGGGCGTTGACGATCGCTTTTGGGCGGGCGTCATCATTCTTTCGGTTTTTGAAGGCGCCTACATTTCAGAGATTATTCGCGGAAGTTATCTCTCCATCGATCCCGCTCAGATTGAGTCGGCAAAAGCGGTGGGCTTCACGCGGCTGCAGCAGCTGCGCTTTGTGATTGTCCCGCAGATGGCAGCCAGAACACTTCCTGCACTGGCCGGCCAGTTTGCGTCGGTTATCAAGGATTCGTCGCTGCTCTCAATGATTTCTGTGGTTGAACTTACGCAGGCCATGCGCGAAGTGAGTGCGGTCAATCTAAAGCTCGTGGAGTGCTACCTTTTCCTCGGTGTGCTTTATCTCATTCTCACGCTTCCCGTTGCGCTTGTGAGCCGGCTGCTTGAAAAGAGGTTCCGCTATGAAGGTTGAGCTTGAACATTTGGTCAAGCGTTTCGGCGGCGAAAACGTTATTGACGACGTGTCTTTTTCAGTGGAAACGAGCGCGCTCGCACTGATCGGTTCGTCTGGGGGCGGGAAATCAACTCTTCTGCGCATGTTGGGCGGACTGCTGCCGGCAACGTCCGGATCCATTCGAATGGACGGCCGCCTCGTGCCGAAGACGGAGCGCGAATGCATCGCCTTCAGAAGGACGCTCGGCTACGTTTTTCAGCAGGGCAATCTTTTTCAGCACTTGTCGGCTCAGGAAAATATCGCCTTGGTGCTGCGGGAGGTACACGGATGGACAAAGGAGGCGGCTGATGCTCGGGCTTTTGAGCTTCTGGCGCATTTCGGTCTTGCCGAACATGCCGATAAGCACCCCTCCGAACTGTCCGGCGGACAGCAGCAGCGTGCTGCCATCGCCCGTGCTGTGGCTCCGCGACCGAAGCTGCTGCTGCTCGATGAACCCACCTCTGCATTGGACCCCGAGTACACGGCGGAAGTGCTCGATCTCACCGCACAGCTGCGCGGTGAAGGCATCGAATTCGTGATTGTCACCCATGAGATGGGCTTCGCACGCCGAGCCTGCGATGCGACAGCTTTTCTTCATCAGGGACGAATCGTCGAAGCCGGACCCAGTGCAGCCCTTTTTGCTCATCCGCAGACGCCGGAACTTCAGCGGTTTTTCGGACGCATGCTCGAATGGCATGCGTGAACGCGGCATTCAGGCGAGTCAGGAGGCGGCGGGCTTCCTGACTGCCGGCCTCTCGCCGGCCGCATCCATTTGCTCCTCACGCTGATCGACGTAGTTCACTTTCCAGACTTCATCGATTCGAGTCGTGAAGCAGGGCGACAAACTGCCGCGGCGCATTTCCCATCCTGCGGCGAGGCAGGAGCTTGCTGTCTTCACAATGTCGCAGCTGTAGCGGCGGCAGAGTGCATCGATTGTCTGCATGAGTTCGGTGCGGCGCAGTTCAGAGGGCGTCAGTCGTCCGCAAGCAGTGTCGGACGTATCCGCTTCATCAAAGAGCGAATCCGCATTCGTCGGCGCGCTGACGGTGCCGGATGCGGGGCGCAGATCCTGCAGCACGACGCCGGCTCGCTGGTAGGCGCAGTCCCCGCGGAAATGCGCTTTAACGAGGTTGGCCGCAGTCTGCGTCAATTCAAGCGTGTCAGCTGTCGGGTGCGGCAGCTGTGCCGTCGGCGCGGCATTGTGCTGTGGCAAATCGAGCCTGAAGAAGTTGGTTTGAAAGAAGACCGTGAGCTCGCCGGCGAGGCTCTTTTGCCGGCGAAGCTGCCGAGCGGCTTCGCCCAGATGTGTCGAGACGGCTGAAATCAGCTGATTGAGGTCGCTTGTCGGGTGTCCGAAAGAGCGTGAACGGCTGATTTCCAGCTTGGGACGGCTCGACGGATCCAACGGGATGCACGGCACGCCATGGAGTTCCCGCCAGGTGCGTTCAAGCACCACGCCGAAAGTTCGCCGCACAAAGGATGCATCCATGCAGTAAAAGTCGAACACAGAATGAATGCCCATGCCGGTGAGTTTTTGAGCAGTGCGTCCGCCGACTCCCCAGACCTCCGATATCGGGGTGATTGACATGGCCTTTTCGCGGCGGCTGGGTGCGAGTTCTGTCCAATTGAGCACGCCGCCGAATGCTGGCCATGCCTTGGCAAGATGATTGGCTAATTTCGCCAAAGTCTTTGTTTCTCCGATGCCGACACAGGTCGGAATGCGCTGCCACTGCCAGATGCGGTCTTTGATGCGGCGGCCGAGGTCGGTAAGCGGTTCATTGAGCCCAGAGAGATCGGCAAAGCATTCATCGATGGAATAGACCTCGATAGCCGGCGCCATGCCGGCGATGATCTTCATCACGTGCCGCGAGATAGACGCATAAAGCTCGTAATTGGAACTTCTCCAGGCACATTGACCGGACTTAAGCAGATGAGCGATCTGAAATGCGGGCATGCCGCGGCGGATGCCGAGTGCCTTGGCTTCCGCAGTGAGTGTGACAACGCAGCCGTCATTGTTCGAAAGAACGACCAAAGGTTTCCCGCGCAGTTCCGGCTGGAAGACCCTCTCACAGGAAGCGTAGAACTTATTGCAGTCAATCAGCGCGAACACAGGGGCAGGCATAGCATCTGCAAATGAAATGATAAGTAGAAAGTACTGATTGATTGGCAGATCAGGATCGTGAAATGATCCTGCAGGTTCCAAAGTATATCTCTGCGGGAAGCAGAGGCTCAATCACAAAAATTGCTGACTCATCGGATCTCATCCGTCGTTTCCAAAAAATAAAACCCCAGCTTTTCTGCCGGAGTTTTGCCTGCTGTTGGAGTGCGGCTAAGCATAGGTTTGAGATCTGGTCTCAGCGCAAAGATGGGAGCAGCAATGACTGTTGACAGATGAAACGGGCGAAAGGCGGCGGGTGAAAAGCATTCACCGACAAAATAGACGTTTATTATATTGCGGAAATGTAATACAATTAGAGAACTCTCAACCCGTCAACATCAAAGCATTTCAAAAGACTACAGGGGATGCCATGCTGAAAACAAAAAGCACAACAGAGACGATGGGCAGTTCGGAGATTTCTGATCAAAATGACGGGCTCGACGGATTCAATGAACTCGAGCCGACGCTGCCGCCGCGGAGAAAGGGCAGCCTGCGCAAAGCCGCTTTAGAGGCCGCAGCGGAGCACGGTGACCGCGACGAAGATGCGCCCAAGCGTAAGCGCGGCCGCCCCAAGGCTGACAATCCTTTCAGCGTTGTCTTTACGCTTCGCATGCGCCCCAGCATGGCTGAACTTTGCCGCCAAAAGGGCGGCAGCAGCTTCGTGCGTGAACTCGTTGAACAGCATCTGCTGCAGCCTCGCCCGGTTCGCTGCGCCAACAAATCGACGATTGAAGCCGACGGCATTGATGCTTCGCTGATTCGCCCGGAAGACTTTGGGCAGATTTATCGTCCTGCGACTTCACCCGCTCGATTCCGTATGAAGCGGATCGGCATGCGTGCGGCCTGCGGTTTCCCGTCGCCCGCTGCTGATTATGAATCCGAAGATATCGATTTGAGCGCCTGGCTGGTGCGTAAGCCCAATTCCACCTTCATCGTGGAAGCGTCAGGTGATTCGATGATTGATGCGGGCATCAGTGACGGGGACATGCTGATTTTCGACCGTGATGCTCAGCCTCGCGGCGGAGATATTGTGCTTGCACTCTATGACGGCAATATCACGGTGAAACGCTTAAGAATCGTTGACGGCCGTCCGGAGCTTCATCCTGAAAATGCAGCGGCCCGCTACAAGGTGATCTGTCCGAAGTCGACGGAACAGTTTGAAATTGAAGGGGTGCTTCGCGGACTTTGCCGCCGTTACTCCTAACGGAAGATTTTGCATCTGCAAACAGTTCGATACAGCGCCATATAGGGTAAAATACTTAGATATGCCCGGGATAAAGCCCGGGCTTACTTATGTTTGTTTTGGAGAACAAAAATGAAGATTTCCGCACGCAATACGCTCGTCGGCAAGATCGTTGAAATTCATGAAGGCCCGGTTTCGACTGAAGTCACGATTGAAACCGCCGCCGGCGAAAAGATCGTTTCGTCAATCACCACAACCTCCGCTAAGAACCTCGGCCTCAAGGTCGGCGGCAAGGCCTATGCCGTCATCAAGGCTTCGAGCGTGATGGTTGCTGTTGACTAAGGTTTTCAGCAAAAGCCTGCGGCGCTGCTGAAGGCTTTTGAAGCGGACAAAGTCCCGAAAGATGTGTTGTCTTGCGGGACTTTGTCTTTTTTGGAGCTCTGCGAACGTCTGAGCAGTCAGGTTCACCGAGTCATCATCGTTTTTTAGGGATTAGTGCTGTTCGGCGCTTTGCGGACGAGCCAGAGCGCGAGCACCAGCACCAGAATGGAAGACGAAGTGAACAGCATGTAGTTGGGCGAGATGTGTTCCACATCCACGACGATGTAGCGGGCAACCGCCACGATGGCGAGTGCAATCGGCGTATGGATTGGAATCTCACGGGTGCCCAAAGCAGCGCCCTTCACCATGGAGAGGATCTCTACATAGAGAAACAGCATCAGCAGGTCGCCGAGGCTGATGGAGCGGGCGGCAATCATTTCCCAGCCGGCCTGACCGATGCCGCCGATGGCGGCTACAGCGATCGCAATCAGCGCTGCAGCCTGACCATAGGTGAGCCATTGATTAAAGGTTCGGCTCACATCGGCCAAACGCCGGGTCGCAGTCGTGCAGGGCGTAGAGGTGCGGTCGACGTGCGGGTCATCATGAACGCAGCCGGCACAGGCTGCGGGTGCTTCGGCACCAGTCTTGCAGTGAGCGGCGGCTGCATCAGCGGGCGCCGCTGAGCTCTGGGATGCTGCAGCCGGCGTCTTCTCGTTGGGGAACGTCATAGTCCTTTGAATAGAAGGTACGAGGGAACGTCATCATACGGATGAACTGAGCGGCTGCGAACTTGATTGGGTTTGCTAATTTGTATCAATAAAAGACGGCGTATAAATAGACGTCCGCTATTGCCGGAAGCCATAAGCAGACCGCTCGGCTAAACGAGACGGGCAGCGAATGGTTTAAGGATGTTTGAGCGTTGCGCAGAGCCCAGGCGCTTCTTGATTTTCAGGGCGAGCGTCGGAGAGCGTCAGGTTAAGTTTCCACCGGTCACAGATCGTTTTAACGATGGCCAGACCCAAGCCGGTACCCGATACATTGGTGCCGAGCCGGCGATAGAAGGGTTCCAGAACGCGGGCACGGTCTTCTTGAGGAATGCCGGGGCCCTCATCCATGACGCAGAGCACCGGCGGCTCGATCTGCGCGAGCTTGACCGTGACGGTGCCGCCTTTGGGCGAGTAGCGTACGGCGTTCTCCAAAAGATTGCGCAGAATCGTGAAGAGGTCGTCGGGCTTCATGGTAAACGATGGATCAGCATTGGACGGCAAGTCTTCAAGTCCTTCGACTTCAATCGTGATGCCCAGGCGCTCAGCTTCCCAATAGACGGATTCGACGGCTTCTCCAATGGTCTGCGGGATGGATGCATGGGGCGGAGCGGTATTTGCCGCTTCGGCATTGGGCGCAGCCGCGCCGGCTTGCGCCCGCTTCAAAGCGAGCAGCTGGCTTACCTGTCTCACAGCACGATCAATGCCAGAGCGCAGTGTCCGCACTTTTTCGCGTGCTTCTGCTGAAAGATCGGTTTTTTCCAGCGCTTCGGCCTGCAGCGACAGTGCGGTGAGAGGGGAGCGCAGTTCATGCGCTGCATCTGCAACAAAGCGGGCTTCTTGACCTCGAAGCGCGTCAACGCGTTTCAAGAGTCCGTTAAAGGCTGTAATGAGCGGCAGAATTTCGTTCGGCACGCCGCATTCACTCACCGGCGCATAGGTCTGACCGCTTCGCTCTCCGATTTCTCGGGCCAGTGTTTTTACAGGGCGCATCGTGCGCCAGACGATCCAGCCGATGGCAAAACCGAGGAAGAGCGATAAAAGCGTGAGCGGAATGACGAGGTTGAAGCTGTTGGCGGTCGCTGCTTTGAAGACGGCGGAGGTGCGTTCCGCAGCAATGACGTGGGCACCGTTTTTGAGCGTTCGCAGCAGAATGCGGTATTCCTGATGGCGGCGCAGCGTCATGGTGTGATAGCCGTCGGGCAGAAAATTCCGAAAGCGTGCATGCACCGCTCGGCCGTTTTTATGCAGCGTTTGGATGATGACGTCGGAGCCGGCGGGCAGTCCTGCTCTGGGGTCGTCTTCGTCAAGCAGCCATTGGCGCTCAAAGACATCGTCATCCATGAAGAATGCTTGGAAAGAGGGCGGCTGACGTGAGAAAGCAGCTTTGGTGCGGGCAAGCATGCCGACAACTTCTTCCAGACGCTCATCCTGAGCCTCCTGAGCTTGCTCGTAGGAGACGGCAAACGTGATGGCGCCGGAGGTCAGTGAAAAGAGAAGCACCACCAGGGCGCCCGAGAGACTGACGCGCAGCGTGATGGAGGGGTTGTCCGGGCGAAAGAACTTCGCGAACCACGATTTTGTGAACTGCCAGGGATTGGCGCCGCCCTCGCAGGTACGGCTGCTCTCCGGGGCAGAATCGCCGGCACCGCTGTCAGCAGCCGAGTGCGGTTTCTTTGTGGCCGTGAAGCGCTCAGAGAAGCCCCCAAGCTTATCCTGAATTTGGGAAACCGCAGCGGAAAAGCGTCGCGGAATACGTGCCATGAGGACTGCTCCTGCCTTATTCGGGTTTGGCGTCGCGGCCGGCAACCATCCAGCCCAGGCCTCGGACATTCTTTACTGCATCGGCGCCGAGCTTTTTGCGCAGGGCGTGAATGAGGTATTCCACGGCATTGCTGTCGGGTTCTTCGCCAACGGCATAAATGCGGTCTTCAAGCGCTCGGCGCGAAAGAATGGCGCCCGGGCGGGCGAGGAGGGCTGAGAGGAGTGCGTATTCGCGCTTGGTGAGTGTGTAGGTTTGGCCTGCGCGTTCGACCGTCTTGGCCGCTTCACTCAGCGAGAGGTCGCCATTGGAGAGCACATTGGCTGCTGCGCCATTGCGCCGGCGCATCACCGCGCGCATGCGTGCGAGCAGTTCACTCATGTGAAAGGGCTTAACGAGATAGTCATCCGCACCGGCGTCCAGACCGTTCAATCGGTCTTCGAGCGCATCGCGAGCTGTGAGGATGATAATGGGAATGTCGTTTTTTGCTGACCCTTCTCCGCGCAGCGTGCGAAGCACCGACATACCATCCAATCCGGGAAGGCCCAGGTCGAGAAGCACAAGCTGATAGTCCGAGAGACCGAGCTGAGTGAGCGCAGTGCGCCCTGAAGACACATGGTCAACGGCATGGGCTTCGTCGGCCAACGCGGATTTAACGGCGTCGGCAATCATTGGATCGTCTTCAACGAGCAGAATGCGCATGGGGAGTCCTCTAGGAAAGCTCTTCTTTGAAGCTATTGTAGGTCCGCACGGCTTAGCGGCTGATGAGGAGACAGCTGAAGAAAACGATCTCGCAGGTGAGCTGCAGTCTGACCTGAATGGCTCAGAGAGATTCGCAGGATGCAAAAAGCCCGCCGTGGGAACCCAGGCGGGCTTTCAATCTCGAATCAGCCGAAGACTAAATCATGAACAACAAAGTTTCGGATGAGTTTTTTTGAGATTAGAAGTTGTGGCGCAGACCGACACCGAAGCCAACCATGGAGGGCTTACGATCCGAGTATTCAAAATCCGTGGAAGGCGTTGCAATGTCCTGTTCTCCCTTGGCATAAGAAAGAACGCCATATACATTGGTGCGCTTGCTCAGGTCATACTTGTAACCCACCGAGGCCACATAGTACTTGAGGTCGAATTCCTTGCCGGTGACAACGCTGTCGGCTTCAGAAGAATCAACGTAACCGACACCGAAGTAACCCGTACCGCCGGCGAGCGGAGCACTGGCGGAAGCCTGAAGGGCGTAGCCTTTCATCTTGCCGAGTGAATCCAAACCAACATTCGACAGGCCGCTAACCTTGCTAACGAGGACTTCGTCGAAGTACTGCGCACCAGCGAAAACCTTAACTACGCTGAAGTCATAGCTGCCGCCGAAGGCGACCGTCAGGCTGTCATCTACGTCCTTCGTTACGTTCGTTTGAGGATTTGCGGTGTCACCAGCCTTATCGAAGAAAGAAGCGTAATTCACCGAGTCAACGGCAAAATAGAGATTGACCGGACCGTTCGCATACGTTGCGCCAAGGGCATAGTAACGATCCGTTGAGGATTCATTCTCAACCATCGTCTGGATGTAATTGCCCTTTGAGTCTTGAGACGAAGCCTTGGAGGAGCCCATGGAGTACTGAGCATAGACCGTAAAGCCAGCGAACTTCGGAGTCTGGTAAGCAATGGTGTTGTCCATCACGCCGACAGTGGCCGCAAACACGTTCGTAGCGTTACCGACATTGGCGGCACCGTACGAAGTACCAAAGGCGCTGACGGCACCAACCTTACCCCAGGAAGACGTGCCCTGAGTGATTGCACCGATCTTGCCGAGGCTCAGCTGACCAAAAGGCCCCATGACATTGAGTGAAGCTTCACGATTGAACATCGTGCCGGAAACACTCTGCGTGCCGTCGTCAGCGTTGAAACCGCTTTCGAGGATGAAGCCAACCTTGAGGCCGTTGCCCAGGTCTTCAGTGCCCTTCAGACCCCAGCGGGAGCCGGCCTGAATACCATTGCGGAGTTCAAATTTGTCAACGGCATCAACACCGGTTTTGTCCGCATCTTTATGCGTATAAAGGAAACCTTCGTCGAGAACGCCGTAAAGGGTCACATCGGCAGCGAAAGCAGAGCCGGCAAAGGCGCCAAGAAGGGCGACCGCGGCAAGAGACTTCTTAAACATAATTTTCAGAGCCTTTTTTTACGTGAAGAGATCTGAGATCTCAAAAGTCATCACTATCGGTTTGCACGCACCGAGAGTCACAACGTTCCGTCGATTGATGATTTTTTGCACGGCATCAATCACTGGTTCAGCGGCCTGAAATTTGGACGGCAAGCCGCTCAGCCATTAACGGATGGGATATTTGTAGCCGCAGTCAGCATCGGACTGCTTAAGGAATAACCCCTATTTCTAATAAATTCATTTAAAAACACATATTTCATATTTTTTAAGGACGGCGTGAACGCATTTGTTGCGCATTTGACACATATATGAAATGCGCGAATAGGAAGCATGTTCATTTAATGCAAATTGAAGAATCTGCGTTTTCCGCCCAGTCAAGACGAGAAAACCTCTCAGCTCGAAAGCTGAGAGGCTCTCACTAATTCATCAGCAGAGAAGTTTTTAGGACTTCATCCGCGCAAATTAGAACGTGTGACGGATACCGGCGTAGACGGTGACCGTCGAAGGATCACGGTCGGCACCCGCCGTATGTCCTTCATTTTTCAGGCTGTCACGATAGTAGGCCGCGACACCGTAGAGATTCGTGCGCTTGCTCAGGCTGTAGGTGTAGCCCACGGACGTACCGATACGCTTGAATTCGATCTTTGCCTGATTGGCTTCGGAGTTGGCTTCTTCAGCATCGGTGTAGCCGACTGCGAACATAGCCGTGCCGCCGGCAACCGGTGCGCTCACGCCAGCCTGAAGGGCATAGCCTTCGATGGGGTTCTGATTGCCGAAATAGCTGCTGAACGAATAGAACGAGTCAGATTTGCCTGCGTCAACGGGATCCGAGCCGGGCTGAGACTTATCGTTGCCGATCATATTGTCGAAGTACTGGCCGCTCAGGAAGACCTTGGCGACTTCAAAGTCATAGGAGCCGCCCAGCGTAACCGTAAGGCCGTCATCCAGATCGGGGTCGTCCGAGGTGAAAGTGCTGGACCAGTTGTAGCTGTCGACGACAGCAGCGAGATCGAAGCCGGCGGCCTTGTAAGTAGCGCCCAAGGCGTAGTAGCGGTTAGCGCTGGCCTTGCCTTCAGTGGCCTTCAGGTTCTCTTCCTGCTTGGTATTCGTTTCGAACGAGTACTGAGCATAAACCGTCACGCCGGCAAACGTCGGGGTCTTGTAGGTGACCGTGTTGTCAGCACGGATGCCGCCAACATAGTAGGTGGAATATTCAACCGCACCAACCCACGAAGCACCGAAGGGCGACAGATTGCCAAGGAGACCGTAAGTACCATTGGCGGAGCCAAGCGTGCCCATGCGGCCGAAAGCGACTTCACCGAAAGCGCCGTTCACGAAGAGACGGGCTTCACGGCCGAAGAGACGGCAGTTCTGAGCGAGCGAACCGGTATCGGCAGAGAAACCGTTTTCCAGATGGAAGCCGGCCTTTACGCCGTTGCCGAGATCTTCTGAGCCTTTCAGGCCGAAACGAGCGCCGGACTGATTGCCCGAAGAGAGCTGGAAGTTATCGACGGCGTCGGTGTTAGCCTTGTCGGAATCCACATGGGTGTACTGCAGACCGTAGTCGACGACGCCGTAAAGCGTGACGTCAGCGGCGACGGCGGAACCTGCAAAAGCGCCGAGCAAAGCAGCGGCGGCGAGAGTCTTCTTAAACATTTCAGAGCCTTTAGTTTGTTTGATTTGAAGCACCGTCAGACGGGGGCGCCGCTTCTCAAGGAACACCTTAACTGCATCTGCTTGCGGGGCATTAATTCCGTCTGAGTGTGGTCTGCCAGCCGAAGGAATGCAGGTGTACACATTGAATTTAAACAGGTTCCTATTGCCGTAATCCGATATTTTTATGGCATGTATTCAAAAATACAAAAATGTCAACTAATTAGAAAACAGATGATAGCTACTATGTTGTAGTTGCATATTTGCAACAAATAAGAAAGACCCCGTGAACTGAGCGGATCAGAGCACGGGGACAGGCATTACCTAAACGCTTGAAAGAACTACGCCTGAGGCAGTTCCGAATCATTCGTTGGTTCGCCTGGCAGAACCAGCCTCAAGGCTTCGCCTTCAACGACGCGTCCCGGCGCCCGCAGAATGTTTCGCTGCTCGAGGTTTTCTTGGTCAACACCGAAGCGCACCGATGAGGCTTCAGTTGTGAAATGACCGGCGAGAATTCGCTCGATGATGCCGAAGGTGAGCATTGCGCCCGCCTGCGTCGGGAAGCTCCCCAGATCGACTTCAAGTTCAGGCTGACTGAATGCCCCAAGACCATAAGTTGCGATGTAGTCTTCGCCGAAGTCTGTGGAGACGCCTGCGCGAATCACGGAGAGGATGGGTATTTGACCGTGTTTGGCGGGCTGAGCCGCTTCAATGTAAAAACCCGGCTTTTGGAGTGATTCGAGCGCAAAAACGCCCAGCGGTTCGGCCGTCCGGCAGAGCGCGGCCAAAATCTGCGCGAAGAAGGTGGCAGCTTCGACGGCTTCGGTTGGGTTTGCCCGCAGTTCTACAGCAAAATAACCCGCATGGCAGAGGAGCAGCGTTTCGGCGCTCCGTGTAAAGGGGCTCTTACGTGCCGCAGTTGCCAGTGACGTGCTGTTGAGGCGCTCATGGATAAGTCGGATAGAGCCCTCAAGCGTGCCGATGCGCAGCGTAAAACAATCCGGGTCATCGGGCGTGCGGTCGGTGACGGCCAAGTTCCACACTCTCCAGAGTTCTTCAGAGAAGAGTTTCTTGTCGAAAACGAGCTGTGCGGGTGCAAGCAGCAGTTCAGCGCTGAAAACGCCGGGTTTAAGTGCAGGAAGGAGCTCCTTTTCAAAGTTGCTCGCGCGCCGCACCCGTTCCTCTTCGGAGAGCAGCAGCTGCAGTCCGGTAGGGGCTTCAGACTCCAGCGCCTTGCGAATTTCCTGATACTGCGGATGGTCGGAACCGTATTTCTTGAGGAGCGCCTGAGCAAGCGGGAAATTCGCCGCCGTCATCGTCGAGCTCAATGCCCGGGCACGCTGATAGTGCTCGATGGCCGCATCATCGTCGTCCTGACGCTGAGCACTCATGCCGAGCATCCATTCCTTCACTGCCGCTTCTTCGGCATTTTGAGGCTCAATGGCTTGGGCTGCGGCAGCAGCGGCTTTGATGTCGGACTTGAGGAAGAGTCCGAGGACGCGCTGCTCGCGCGTCTCGAAAGTTTGGTGCACTTCCGGAATCCGATCAATGGCCCGTTCGACTTTCTTGGCGTCGTGGCGGAAGAGCCAGAACTTCACCCATGCAATGATCCATTGATTGTCTGACGGCCTCCAGAGGTCCGGCATCGGTTCCTTGAGAAAACGCCGGAGGAACCCAACTTTGGCGAGATCCGGTGCTTTGGCGGCGGCGCCGGGGAAAAAGGCGTCGAGCCATGCGCGGTCTTCTGCCGACAGTGCGGGCTGAGCAGGGGCTGCGGAAGGTTCGGCCGCTTGGGCGTCAGCTTCAGCGGCCTTTATCGCGTTGATTTCATTTGCCGCCAGCGCGAGCGATGCCGGGGAGGCAATCTCTATGAGATTGTCTGCCGCATCGTCGCTTTGGGCCTGCTGCGGCGTTTCTTCGTCATTGTCGGCATCGTCCGAAGCATCGTCATCATCGTCCGCATCCGCAGCAGCTTTACGGAAGGTTTCAATCAGCTCGGTGAGCTTGGCTTCGAAATCTTCGATCGTGAGCGGCGCTCCCGTCTCTGCATCGAGCACAGAAACTTTGGCGCCTTGTTTTTCAGCATCCCAGGCCGCATGTGCGAGTGCGCCGAGATCGGCCGCTGCCAAATCGTCGAATAGACGCGTATTGGTTTTTTCTTCTTGAGCAGAAGCTGCTGCACCGGCATCCTGATGCTCGCCGGTCTGGTCAGAGTCTCTCGGGAGCCGCGCAGCCGGAAGGTCTTCGGGCGCAGGTTCGGTGGAGATATGAAAATCTTCCGCGCCGAACACTTCTTCACGCACCGATTCTAGGAGTTCCGCACCGGCGAGCACCGCAGCTTCTTCACCGGGGAGCCCGATGACAAAGGCGCCGCGGACACACTTTGCGGCCGGATCCGCTTTCAGCGGAAGGGCGGCAAAAGGCCAGCCGCTGGCATCAACGGGTTTGGGCGCTCCCAGCCAGATGAGTACGTCGGCCTTGTCGGTACCGGTGAATTCGGGCATGAGCAAGTCACGCACGGGCGGAAGCGCTGTGCGGGCAATCTGCGCGCCGTAGGGCGAAATGAGAAAGACATTGCGCTTGATGAGCTGCACCATGCGTCGGCGGCTCCAGCCGTCCCGCTTCAGGCGGTCGGAGAGCGTGAGCATCATGAGGAGCTGGGCCAGGTCAAACGTGCCGGTCAGTGCGTACCGGCGGGTCAGGAAGTCTTCGAGCTGCGGTTCAAGCTCAAGCCATGTCATCCAGTCAACAATAGCGGCGTCCTCAGGCAGTGACGGCGAGAGCTCAACAGTAATACCGCGCTTTTCAAGCGCAGCAGCCAGTTCCCGGCCTTTGTTCACCCATTCAGGAGACTGCCATTCGTCGCTCACGGCTATCACCGCTTTTTGAATTCGGCGGGGCTCTAGGACCGCTTTACGCCATTTCGCCACAGCGGGCTTAGACATCAAGGTTGGAATGAAGCCCGGATACTGCCAGCGGCCCATCCCCGAATCCGGATCGACACCCTCATGAGCGGATGCTGTCCAGGCGATGGCAAAAGCATCGCGCGCGCGGCGGGCAATGCCGCTCCAGCCGTCAAAGCGCCAGCTGGAGGCAAAGCCTTCCTGCGAATTAAATAAGGATTGGGCAGGGCGAAAAGCGGACACCCCGGCGCGAATCGCCGATTCGCCGGCGTCGGAAGGCCGTCCTAAGACGAGTGCGCCGGCAGAGGCGCCTGCAGCCACGAGGTTTGCTGCAGCTGCGGCAGCGCCCCCGGTGCGCCATTCCCCATTGAGCGCGTTGACCGGATGCCCGCCCATAATGGAGCGGCCCGGCGCATCAGGCGAAAGGAGCCCAAGGAACTCTCCGGCATGCGCAATGGCAGAAAGAACGGCGCCGCCTTCCAAAAGGCTTTTGACCGGGGCAGCAGAACGCAGACAGGGCTGCTCAGGCAGTTCCATGGCAGCCTTGGTCGTCAGCCCCTCAATATCAATGTTGCCGGCGACGGTGAGTGAGGCGCCGGAAACGGCGGGTTCTGCGGACGACTTTTGGGCGCAGTCGGCTGAGCTGCAGAGCTGAGCAAACTGACCCGCGCTCCATTCGGGGAGCTCAATCGTACGTTTCGCGGCGGCATGCAGAACGCCCCCCAAAGCGGCTGAGAGCTCATCGCACCCCGAAAGCGCTTCTTGTTCGGTGATTCCGGCCGCATGCATCGTCGGCTGAATCTCCTGAAAGGGAAGCGCATTGAGGCTGCGCATCAAGCGGGCAGCTTCAGAGAGCTTCACCGCGCGGCCGCCCACGGCAAAGCGTTCCGGCGTTGCGGCAAGAAGTGCTTTGCGGGTCTCTTGGCAGACGTTGGCTCGGGTGTTTGGCTGATCGGCAGGATCATTGAGCCGCTCTTCGGCGTCTTTATTAAATGTCGTATTCGTGGTCATTCGCTGTTTTGATTGCACGTTTGAGACCGCAGGCGTCCTCGGCTTAAGCCAACGTGTGTGTTGCGGCGACAGAGCTGTTTTTTACGCAGTCAAAGCGTTCAACGGCTCGAATGCTCTTTATATGGGGATGAATCCATTCGAGCGGGCGGCGGTCTCAGGTTTTTACCTAATCCTACACTGTGCGGTCGTCCTTTCGAGCAGGGAAGAAGTGCTCGTGCGCCCAGAGACTTCTCTTTTGCCGCTGAGGCGGCAGCCCGTAAAGTCTGCTGACAACTTATCATAGAAAATAACTAATATGATCTTGACAACAATAGCAACACACTATATACTGAGAGCTATCAATAGGTAAAACAAATCGCCAGAGATCTGGCGATTGCTAACGAAAGGAATTTGACATGATGAAATCCGAAAAAATCAATGCTTACGTCGCTACGCTGGCCGTTTGGAATGTGAAGCTGCACAACATTCATTGGAATGTGGAGGGACATCTCTTCAAGGGGATCCATGAATACACGGAATCACTTTATGACCGTGCCGCTGAACAGTATGACGAAACAGCAGAAATTCTGAAGATGCGCGGCGAAATGCCGGTTGCCACGATCGCCGAATCGCTTAAGGCTTCTGTGATTGAAGAACTGCCCTCGCGAGTCTTCTCCTGCTGCGAAGCCGTCGCTGTCGTTCAGGCCGATATGGAAAAGGTCGCGAAGCTGGCCCGCGAAATTCGCGATGAAGCGGCTGAGGCGGATGATTTCCTGGTGCAGGGTACGTTTGAAGGCTATCTCGCCGGATTTGCCAAGGATCTGTGGTTCCTTCGCGCGATGCGCTCCGATGCGCATGCAGGGGAGGCCTGTGATGCCAAGGCCGAAGAAAAGACAGCCGGCGCCAAGCGCTGCTGCCGCAAAAAGGCTTAATAAAGACGCTTAGCCTTGGGGCGGCGATTGGCATGGAGCAAAGCATTCGCCCATAACTAACGCCGCTTCCATAACAAAACGCGGTGTCTCTCATATTGAGAGGCACCGCGTTCGACTTCATAGGCGGCTGCAGTCTCCCGGAGGAAGACTGCTCACATTCGCATTAGAACGTGTGGGACAAACCGACGTAGGCCTGAACCAGCTTGGTGTCCTGGTCAGCCTTGCCGGCGGCACCGTCGACGGTGGTCTGGCCATAGCCGGCACCGCCGTAGACGCTCGTGCGCTTGCTAAGCGGGTAGACATAGCGGGCGGAAACGCCGTAGTAGTTGAAGTCCTGATCAGCTTCGGTGGTCTTGTCTTCTTTGGCATCGACGTAATAGAGGCCGGCGGTCAAAGTACCGGCCGCAATCGGGGCCTTGGCGCCGAGATGGAGGCCGAAGCCCTTCAAGCCGTCGGACAAAAGATTGCCTGCCGTGAATCCTTTGTAAGCAGTCTTAGTGCTTGACAGACCTTCAAACCTGAACTACGGGATGCCTGCTCACTAAAACAAGGGCAGTTCCGTCAATATCTTTATCAAGCCCGTGATTTTATTTGGAAAAATAGGCCACGGGCTTTCGTTTTTGTGTTAACATGCTCTATAACTATAATGTGCAGAGCATAAAGATGGAAAATTCTCCAAAAAGCGGCTTCCCCTGGAACTTTACGACGGTCCTTACAAAGGACGGTTATCGATATGTAAAGGCCTACCGAATGAAGTGGGATCCGGTTCTCAAGAAATCCAAGCGCTGTCTGCAGCGCCATGTCGGCCGCTTGTTTGAAGACGGCCGTATCAAGATTTCGCCGAAATTTTCAGCGGACTTTCCCGAATACGCCGGCGATGATTGGTTCTGGGGAATTGACAAAAAGCCCGTGCCCGAAGCTCAATACCGTCAGGACTTCCCGGAAACTCCCGGCCCTGCTCCTGAGGACGAAGAGGCCTGCCAACAGCAGGAGACCCTGGATGTCGGCCTGACGTGGGCGGCTGTTACGTTGGCGGAAAAGAACGGCATCCGTGCACACCTTCACGAGGTTTTCGGGAAGGAAATGGGAGAAGAGCTGCTCTATTTGGCAATCTTCAAGCTCGCCGGCAGCGGATCCATGATGACATACGATTTGTGGCGTCAGAAAGTTTGGCTGCCTAAATGCAAACGGCTGACCGGACAGAGAATTTCAGAAATTCTGGCTGCTGTTGACGGTGAAAAAGTCGTTAAGTATTTTCGCCTTCGTCACAACCGGCAGGACGCTGTTTGGGAGGAGATCTACAAGCGGAATCCGGCGCTTCGAGGCCGCCCTATCGAATACGCTCTGGACAATACGTCGATCTCAACCTATTCAGACACCATCGCTGAGGCACAGTTCGGTCATGCGAAGCGTGATCCCGACTTGAAGCAAATCAATTACACGGTGATTTGCGACCAGTGTTCGGGCGATATTGTCTTTGCGCACATGTATGAAGGCGCTGTCAATGACGTCACTGCACTCTCCGATATTCTTCATGCTATGACGAATGCCGGCTTTGATCTCGATAAAAATATTCTCGTTACCGATCGAGGATATTCGAGTTTGGAGAATATCCAGAAAATGATCAATCTGGATCTTAAATATCTTCAAGGCGTCAGATTTGTCGAAGATTCATTGAAGCAAAACTTCGAGAGACATAAAGAATCTTTGCGAAAGAATGCTTTTTTCAGCAGCAAAGAGAAGGCTTACGCATTCACTCTGAAAGAGCCGTGGTCTCAGAACACGGACTACGGGCGCCTCAAGCTGGACACGTACGTTCACCTGTTCCGTCTTGTTAACCGCGAAGACGAGACGGCCGTATTCCTCAGCGAGAAAGCGGATGAAATTATTCGTTTGAAAAACGAAAACAAGTCTATTCCACAGGATCTTTGGAACAACTACAGGCGATTTGTTGATTCAATTAAAGATTCAAACGGGAATAGTAAATGGGTTCGAAAATCAAGCAAAATCGATGAGGCGGTCGAAACGGCGGGGTATTTTGCTCTTAGAAGCAACAGCATTTCCGATGCGTTTGAAGCGCTTTCCGTTTATCGGCAGCGCGGGATGGTTGAGCAGGATTTCAATCAACTGAAAAATTGGCTCGATTGTGATCGTCTGCGTGTCGGCGCCGTTTCGGTACAAGGGAAGCTTCTGGTGAGCACGATCGGAACCGCCTTGCGGATGATGATGCTCAACAGTGCAAAACAGATGGAAGACCGCAAGGCAAAGCTGGTCATCCCTGGGAATTCCATGGACCGGCTGTTGGCCGAACTGACGCTTGTGCGGGCTCATAAACGAAACAACGCCAACGCTTGGATCAGGAACAGTATTCCTGCCTCGCGTCGGCGCTGTTTTGAATTGCTCCAGCTTTCTGAACCACCGCGGCGATTCGAAATGTAGAGCAGGTAACCCGTAGTTCAGGTTCAAAGTACTGAGCTTCGGCGTAGACGCGAACCACTTCAAAGTTGTAGTTGCCGCCAACGAAGACGAGCGAACCGTCCTTGTCAGCGACTTCGCGAATACCGGACGCATTAGCGCCGTACTTCGTGAGTTCGTAGCCGGCAGCGAACTGCGCAGCGCCGTAATCGCCGCTCACGCCGATTGAGGCGTAGCGCTTGGCGGCAGAAGTGCCTTCGTCGCCGCTGTAGGTAGCCGCGGTGGCCGAGCTGTCAGTCTTAAAGGAGTACTGGGCCGTCAGCTGCAGACCGGCAAAGCGCGGCGTCTGGTAGGCAACGACGTTGTCGTAGCGAGACGAAGCGGCGAAGCCCCAAACATTGTTGTCGCCGCCGTCGAAGGAGTCGACGTAGCCGATGAGGTCATACGTGCCGGCCGCGGAGGCAATGCCGCCGAAGCGGCCGAAGCCCAAGGAGCCGAAAGGACCGTAGAGCGTCAGACCGGCTTCACGGCGGAAGAGGCGGTTTTCCTGAAGTGTGCCGGTGTCGGCGTTAAAGCCGCTTTCGAGCTTAAAGCCGACCTTATAGCCGTTGCCGAGGTCTTCCGTACCCTTCAAGCCCCAGCGGGAGCCGAGGTTGAGGCCCGAGCCGAGCTGAAACTGATTGTCAGACTTTTGGTCAGTAACCTTGGTATTGGTGTAGATGAAGCCTTCATCGACCACACCATAAAGCTGAACATCGGCAGCAGCAGCGCTGCCCGCAAAAGCGCCGAGAACGGCGAGTGCAGCGAGAGTCTTTTTCATGATTAAAACCTTCTGGAGCTAGTTGGTCCGTGTGCAGTCAGAAGCCTTGAAATCGACTGGCCGCACGGATCAAAAAAACTGCATTTTGTAAATGCCATTGTCAGCTCACCCCATACCTGCTCGGTATTGAATGCCGCCGAACAGCTTATAAATTAACCCAAGAAAATTACAAAATTTGGTAATACCCTAGATTTTTGTCACCTTTTAAAGGAAAACAAGGAAAAAAATAAGGTGAGCTGTGCAAAAAAACAACAAATAGCCAATATATTGATATCTAACTAACTAATTTGCTCATTGCGTTATCAAACGGGCCTATGAAAATTCTTTGAAGAAAAAATGTGTTTTCAGTTAAATCGTTTTTTGTTTACTTTTGTTTGTCATAATACTGTTTTCCGCGTGATTCATGAAAACGGGCTGATATTTGCTTCATTTCTTTTTGTGTTTTCAGCTGAATATTGTTTGAGCGTGAGGCTGGCGGTTCGCCCGTATAATGCGGTTTTCTCTTCATTCCTCATTGATCATCCATGACTGACAAAGCGCCGTCTCAGCTCTCCGAACATTCCCAGTCCGAAGTTCACGCCAGTGCATTCAAACCTGCGGAGCATCCCGTTACGGCCTTGGCGCTTTTGCGCGTGCCGGCATGGGAGCCGGAGCGTCTTGCGGCGCAGCTCGATCTGGACTGGAATATCAAAGCCGAGCCGGTCCCGACGGATTTCCGCGAACCGTGGCTCTTTCGAGTGAATGGTTCCCTCGTGGTGATTGGATTTGAGGGACACCCCGTTCCTGGGAATGCCGCGGACGAACAGGCTAAAAACTGTCCGGACTGGCCGGACGCGCAGGAAATGGCCTCAACGCACCTGGCGTATCTCGCCCTTGCAGTGGTCGCCGAAGAGGCGACGCTCGTTGAGAATGCCCGTACGGCCATGAAGATTTTGGGGTCGCTCACGCGTCAGCCCAATGTGAGCGCGGTCAACTCGGCCGGCCGTCTCTTTGAGCCCGAGCGCTTCCGCAGCGATGTACTCACGATGCAGCATTCTGAGACGGCTTTCCCGATCTTCAACATCGTCTTCTTTGGCCTTTGGCAGCGCGAAGAAGATGCGCCGTTAAGCGGTTATACGCTCGGACTTGACCGCTTTGCCTGTCCCGATCTTGAGATTCTTGAGAGTCCCGATGCGCCTGCCGTCATTCGCGCCCAGATGATTGCGGCCGCTATGGTGCAGATCACCCGCGGCGCTGCGCTTAAAGACGGCGAAGTCCTGACGCTTTCAGGGACGCTTTTCAAAGCCGAGCTTAAAGCTTCTTCGGCGGTGCCGGGCGCCGTCACCACACACCTCACTGCGATTGAGAAGGCGCCCGAGAGCGAGGCGCCTAAAAAGAAAAAGCGCTTCTGATCAATCCGTTCCGGATGCCGCAGAAAGCCTGCTGCCGCGCCCATGCTCGGCGGCAGGCCTTTTTTTTGATGCATCATTAAATTGTGCACGTGTACAATAGCAAATCGTTAGGTATTTCATCCGATTTGTTTGAGCTTTGAACCTTCGCCATGGCCACTGACTTTGTCCTTATGAATCGCCGCACTTTCGGCATCCGGACCGCCGCACTCTGCTTTGCCGCGGGGATGATGGTTTCGCCGTTTTCTCTGGCTGCAGAAGAGCCGCTCTTGAAGATCGGCGTGCTGCCGGCGGCCGACTCCGTGCTGCTTTATGCGGCCGAGTCAGAAGGGTTTTTCGAGTCCCGGGGGCTGCGCATCCAGCTTCTGCCTTTTAAATCGGCCATTGAAATCGGCGCAGCTATGCGTGCCGGAGAGCTCGCAGGGCATTACGGCGACCTCATCAATGTTTTCACGCAGAATGCTGCCGGTGCGCCGCAGGCTGTAGCGGCGACGGTGACCTATGCCAATCCGGCCGAGCGCAATTTTGCGCTGGTCACTCGTCCGGGTTCGAGCCTGACATCACTCGAAGACATCAAGACGCATCCGGGTACGGATACGGCCATGAGTGCCTCGACCATCATCGACTACCTGCTTGACCGCATGGAAGCGACGACGGGGCTGCCTCCGTCCGCCATGAAACGCGTAGAGGTTCGCCAGATTCCCATTCGTCTTCAGCTGCTCCTCGCGGGCAAAATGGAAACGGCGCTCCTGCCCGAGCCCCTCTGCAGCCTGGTGGAATCGAAGGGCGGCAGAGCACTTTGGGATGACCGTACGCTCGCTGAGCCGCTCGCAGTGGTTGCCTTCCGCAAGGCCGCCGTCACGCCGCAAACGGCAGCCGCTTTCCGTGCGGCGCTTGCCGATGCGGCTAAGGCCATTGAAAGCGATCCGGAAAAGTTCCGTGCCTTGATGGTAAAAAAGAGCCTGCTCACGAAAGCGGCTGCTGCGGCCTATAAGATGCCGACTTATGCGCATTTCGGCACGGCGGACGGTCTGCCGCCGCTGCCGTCTGCTGCGGACGTCAAACGCACTGCCGACTGGATGATTGGGAAGGGCATGATCAAGGCGATTCCGAAGCTTGAAGAGGTCGTTTTCGTCCCCTAAAGCTTGGGCCGCCAGTTAAGTTCAATGCCGGCAAGAAATTGAATTCTGCCCAGGCGGGAGGCGGCGGTGCCGGTTTGGCGTGATGGCATGCGTCCTCTCGGACGCATGCATCTCCGTATGCTTTTCAGCCGCAGTAATTTAGGCCGCTTTGGCGAGAGCTGATTTGGTCACTTCACACCAGCCGACGGCGCCAGCAGCCTGATAAAGCTCTTCGGGCGTCAAACGTACGCCAGAAGCGTCATCGCCGCAGGCCGGCCATACTTCGGCGTGGCTGAGAAGCGACCGATCAAGCCACACAGGGATGCCGTCATGTCTGCCAAACGGACAGACGCCGCCGGGTGCGTGTCCGACGAGCGCTTCGACATCGGTTCCCGGCACAAACTTGGGCTTAAAGTGAAAAGTGCGTTTGAATGATCCGCCGTCGATCTTTCGGTCGCCGGCAGCGAGCACCAGAATAGGGCCGTCCGGTCCCAGGAGCGCCATGGTTTTGGCAATTGCGCCTTCAGCGGTTCCCAGCTCCTGAGCAGCCAAGGCAACGGTTGCACTCGATCCGGGGAATCGGCGGACACGACCTTCCAAATGCTGAGCTTTCAAAGCGGCATAGGCGGCATCAAATGACATGGTGTGGTTTTACCTGTGATCACTCTCCGGCCTGAAGGCCGGAGCTTCTTGATTTGCAGATCCTCGCGGCGTCTGCTTCCTGATTCAAAGCAGCCACGATTCCAACGCCGTGAAGGACACAGGAACACACGGAGAGCTCGGCAGGCATCGATTCGGGGCGATCCACCCCTATATTTCTTTTCTTTGCACGAGGCACCCGAAGGAGCTTCTTCGACTCTTTCTTGTTCACCAATCCTTCAAGAATCATTTTCACGCCGCGCTTCCTAATTACGCGGCTGGCGTTCAGAT
>ENA-ORSO01000580-ORSO01000580.1-human-gut-metagenome-genome-assembly--contig:-NODE-580-length-30136-cov-149.153951_pt1 | contig 30136 bp, 24 predicted proteins | sample MGYA00241902_ERZ509168 | MGnify/ENA primary metagenome ERZ509168 (study PRJEB26280, sample SAMEA2338806) | human gut metagenome | biome: human gut; feature: human-associated habitat; material: faeces... | reverse complement strand
TCGCCGTATCTCAGTATTCTGATGTGATGACCATCGAGAAGTTTGCCAAGCACATCTCCAGCCACGGCAGCGTCTATTCTCGCGCAGACATCTCCGCCATCCTCTACATGACCGTGGATTGCATGAGAGAGCAGCTCCTCGAAGGCAAGAAAATTCGTCTCGGCGATCTCGGTGATTTCTCCATCCTCCTCTCATCCAAGGGCGCTGAAGATGCCGACAAGTTCACCGCTCAGAACATCACCGATGTGAAGGTTCAGTGGGAGCCAGGCGCTGAGTTCAAGAACCTCATTGCCGATGCAGAGTTCAACCTCGTAGCCAGCCGTAGCGCTCAGGCTGCAGTCATCAAGGCCATCAAGGAGGGCAAAGCCAGCGTGGACATCAGCACTCCAACTACTCCTGGCGACGGCTCAGATGGTGGTGGCTCTAACCCAAGCGGCGGCACTCCTGCAGGAGGTAACACCGAGCAGAGCGGCGGCACCAGCCAAGGCACCGGTTCCAACCCAAGCGGCGACAATAAGGGCGACGCAGGACAGGACGGCAGCGGCGAGGACAACGAACTGTAGAAGGGAAATTAACCTCATGTGAAACACACAAAGAATTTAAGTTTAACCTTTAAATTGAATCAAAATGAGTAAGATGAAAGCAGACACCTGGAAGACCATTCTTCAAATCGCCATCAGCGTCTTGACGGCAATTGCCACCACGCTCGGCATAACAAGTTGTGTGGGATAAAGGAAAGATATTGCGTTCAAGCAAATCGTAACCAAAGTTCCATTTCACTAAATTTTGTATGTTATTCATGAAAGTAAGCCCTCAGCTGTGATAGCTGGGAGCTTGCATTGTTTTATGGCATGAACGGAATAATCACTTTTAGAACAGTGGTCATTTGGTCAAAGGCATTTCTGGTCAAAATCATTGAAGGCATTACGAATCAAATGGCTATAATGCCCCTTTATAAAACAAAAACCTCCAGCTTCACAGTTGGGGGTTTTAAACTACAATTTTCTTTAAAACTAATTTACGAAACTAATTCACTGAAGATTGTAAAAAACTTCAGTTGCCTAAGTAACCTTCTTTCACAAGAAAGCTATTAACCACTTTCAAATATGCAAATATACTCATTTTTATTGAAACTACATCATTTTCTCTCTTTCTTTTTAACAACATTAACGCTAATCCTTAGAATGTAATACAAAAAGGGTGCGCCATGGACTCATGACACACCCTCTCTATCTTTTTATCTTATTCTTTTAGAACTCTGCGTTCTTTGGTGTACGTGGGAATGGAATCACGTCACGGATGTTCTGCATACCGGTTACGAAGAGTATCAGACGCTCGAAACCGAGTCCGAAACCTGCGTGTGGGCATGAGCCGTACTTGCGGGTATCGAGATACCAATTCATATCCTTCATTGGTATGTTGCGTGCCTCAATCTCTCCCATCAACTTGTCATAGCTTTCCTCACGAACTGAACCGCCAATGATCTCACCAATCTGTGGGAACAGGACATCGGTGCCCTGAACGGTCTGACCGCTCTTGCCTCCGAAACCGCTCTCCTCCTCGTCTATCTTCATATAGAATGCCTTGATAGCCTTTGGATAGTTGGTCATGATTACTGGACGCTTGAAGTGCTCCTCTACCAAGAAGCGCTCGTGCTCGGATGCCAAGTCATCACCCCACTCGCATGGGAACTCAAACTTCTTGCCATTGGCGATTGCCTCCTGCAGGATGCGGATTCCCTCGGTATATGGGAGATGTACGAAGTCGGAATTCAAGACGCCTTCCAAACGGGCTATCAGACCCTTGTCAATCATCTTGTTCAGGAATGCCAAATCGTCCTTGCAATGTTCCAACGCCCAACGGATACAATACTTGATGAAATCTTCCTCCAACTCCATCAAACCGTCCATATCCAAGAAAGCTACCTCTGGCTCTACCATCCAGAACTCTGCCAGGTGGCGAGGGGTATTACTGTTCTCTGCACGGAAGGTCGGACCGAATGTGTAGATAGCGCCCAAGGCTGTGGCTCCCAACTCGCCTTCCAACTGACCTGACACGGTGAGGGAAGTCTGCTTGCCAAAGAAATCATCTGAATAGTCTATCTTGCCATCCTCTGTCTTCTTCAGATTGTAGAGGTTCTTGGTGGTTACCTGGAACATCTGACCGGCTCCCTCACAGTCGCTGGCTGTGATAAGCGGTGTGTTGAAATAGAAATATCCATGCTCATGGAAATAGGTGTGAATAGCCATTGCCATGTTGTGACGGATACGCATCACGGCACCAAAGGTATTGGTACGGAGACGGAGATGAGCATACTGACGCATATACTCGAAACTCTGACCCTTCTTCTGCATTGGATAATCACCGCCGCAGAGTCCGTAAATCTCAATGCTTTCGCACTGGATCTCTACGCTCTGACCGGCACCCTGGCTCTCTACCAAAGTACCTACTACGCTGATGCAAGCACCTGTAGTGATCTGACGGAGCTGATTCTCATCGACCTTGGATGGGTCGACTACTATCTGAATATTATTAATAGTAGAACCATCGTTAAGAGCGATAAAATCGACTGCTTTGCTACTACGATGGGTACGCACCCATCCCTTTACATTCACGATTGAATCGTAGGCTGTGCTCTTGAGCAAATCTACGACTTTAGTTCTTTTTACTTTTTCCATTGTTTTTATTGTTTCTTATTCAAAAGCACCCATGCGGAGCATGTCAACCTCTTTCTCTGTGAGGAAGCGCCAGTCACCGCGACGAAGGTTCTTCTTGGTCAAACCTGCAAACTGTACACGGTCGAGCTTGGTAACACGATAACCGAGGCTCTCGAAGATACGGCGAACGATACGGTTCTTGCCACTGTGGATTTCGATGCCCACCTGTGCCTTGTCGCGCTCGTCTGCATAATCTACTGCGTCTGCCTTGATCTCGCCATCATCCAAAGTGATACCATCACGAATCTGCTGCAAGTCGTGAGCAGTGATGTTCTTGTCGAGATGTACATGATAAACCTTCTTCTTCAGGAACTTAGGATGTGTCAACTTACTTGCCAAATCACCATCGTTGGTGAGAAGGAGGACACCTGTGGTGTTGCGGTCGAGACGGCCTACTGGATAGATACGCTCTGGGCATACGTCCTTGACAAGATCCATCACGGTCTTGCGCTGCTGAGGATCATCGCTGGTTGTCACGTAATCCTTTGGCTTGTTGAGCAATACATATACCTTCTTCTCCAATGATACTGGTGCGTCATGGAACTTCACCTCATCGGTACGGAGAATCTTGGTACCCAACTCTGTTACAACCTCACCATTGACTGTAACAACTCCTGCCTGGATGAACTCATCAGCCTCACGGCGAGAGCATACACCTGCATTGGCAAGGAACTTGTTCAAACGCAATGGCTCTGTTGGATCGAAGTTCTCCTCCTTGTACTCAATACGCTTCTTCAAGCTATACTTTGCATTTGGATCATAGCCAGGAGTGTGCTGACGATAGCCGCCGCCACGATTGTTGTTGTAGCCACCACGGTTATTGTTGTAGCCACCACGGTTATTGTTGTAGCCGCCACGGTTGTTGTTGTAACCACCGCCACGATTGTTGCTATTGTAGCCACCACCACGGTTGTTGTTGTAGCCGCCACCACGGTTGTTGTTGTAACCACCGCCCTGCTGACGTGGCTGATAACCGCCCTGCTGACGTGGCTGATAACCACCCTGCTGACGTGGCTGATAACCGCCCTGCTGACGTGGCTGGTAACCGCCTTCAGCATCGTTATTATTATTGTTGTAGCGTGGACGATAACCACCTGCCTGCTGACGTGGCTGATAACCACCGGCACGATTGTTATTATAGCCACCACCCTGTGGACGACCATAGCCGCCACGTGACTGATAGCCACCACGCTGCTGTGAATGTTCACCATTTGAGCTCTGCAAGCCAGCGCCGAAGCCTTCTGGGCGGAAACCACCCTCGTTATTACTGCTGCCTCTGTCGCTGCTATAAGCTCGCTGCGAGTTAATACGTGGACGCTGTGGGCGTCCATTACTGTGATAATTTCTCTGATAACCACCTGCTGGGTTATAACCTCCCTCACGGGTTCCCTCACTCTCAGTAGATTGACCTTGAGCTTTGTTTTCGATTTCTGAATCCATAGTCATTAATTCTTAATAATAGCCTCACGGCTGGGTTAGTAAATCTTATTTGTTAATATTATAATTAATTATTTCTTTAAGAGTTTACGCCACATCTATTCCTTAGATACCAGTATAGTTACTTGGGGTAATCGCCATCAATTCCGCCTTCACGCTATCACTAACGTTCAAGCCTTGGATAAATTCATGAATGGTTTCCTCTGTCATGTGCTTATTGGTACGTGTCAAAGCCTTCAGTGCTTCGTATGGATGTGGATATGCCTCACGACGCAAGATGGTCTGTATAGCCTCAGCTACTACTGCCCATGTATTGTTCAAATCTTCCTGCAACTTCTCTTCGTGCAAGATCAACTTGCGCAAGCCTTTCAAGGTGCTCTGAATGGCAATCACACCATGACCCATAGGTACACCGATGTTGCGAAGAACGGTACTGTCGGTCAGGTCGCGCTGCAAACGGCTTACTGGCAACTTCTGCGCCAGAAACTGAAGAATGGCATTGGCAATACCCAAGTTACCCTCACTGTTCTCGAAGTCGATAGGGTTTACCTTATGAGGCATCGCACTGGAACCTACCTCGCCTGCCTTAATCTTCTGCTTGAAGTACTCCATAGAGATATACATCCAGAAGTCACGATCCAAATCGATGATGATGGTGTTGATACGACGAATGGCATCAAAGATGGCGCCCAGATAGTCGTAATTGCTAATCTGAGTAGTATATTGTTCACGCTCCAAGCCTAACTTTTCGCTGACAAACTTGTTGCCGAATGCCTTCCAGTCGAACTCTGGATAAGCTACGTGGTGGGCATTGTAGTTGCCAGTAGCACCACCAAATTTGGCAGTGATCTTGCAGGCTTTCAAAGAATTGAGCTGTTCTGTGAGACGATAGACATACACCATGATTTCCTTACCCAAACGAGTAGGAGAAGCTGGCTGTCCGTGAGTCTTTGCCAACATTGGAACATCCTTCCACTCATCAGCATAGGTCTGCAACTGAGCAATGAGTTCCTCTACCTGAGGATAGTACACCTGTTCCAGAGACTCCTTGACAGAGAGAGGAACACTGGTATTGTTGATATCTTGAGATGTAAGTCCGAAATGGATAAACTCCTTATAAGCATCCAAGCCACCGATCTTATCAAATTCTTCTTTGATAAAATACTCGACAGCCTTCACATCGTGATTGGTTATTTTCTCAATATCCTTCACACGCTGTGCTTCGTTCTCATCCAAATTACGGTAGATGTCACGTAAACGCTCGAAAAGAGCATGATCAAAGGATGCTAATTGCGGCAATGGCAATTCGCACAAAGTAATGAAATACTCTATTTCAACTCTTACACGATAACGAATCAGCGCAAACTCTGAATAATAATTAGCAAGCGCTTCTGTCTTTCCCCTATAACGGCCATCAATAGGTGATATGGCTGTCAACAAATCTAAATTCATAACTAATACGTATTAATATATCTAATTAGGCTGCAAAGGTAGAAAAATAATCTGAGAAGACAGAAGAAATAATGATAAATTAGCTTAAAAAACAAAAAAGGTTCCACAAATATTGTGAAACCTTCCTGGTGGGCGTTGACGGATTCGAACCGCCGACCCTCTGCTTGTAAGGCAGATGCTCTAAACCAGCTGAGCTAAACGCCCTAAAAATATTCCCTGCAACTCAAATGAACCACAGGGAACCACCCCTATAGTGGGCGCTGACGGATTCGAACCGCCGACCCTCTGCTTGTAAGGCAGATGCTCTAAACCAGCTGAGCTAAGCGCCCTTACGTTACGTAAAGTTATTTTTGAGTGGGCGTTGACGGATTCGAACCGCCGACCCTCTGCTTGTAAGGCAGATGCTCTAAACCAGCTGAGCTAAACGCCCTTACGTTTCGTAAGCGGGTGCAAAGGTACGAACTTTATTTCATTCCACCAAATTTTTTCGCAACTTTTTTCTCTTTTTCTTCAAAAAACTTCATTTCCTCCTAAAAATCCCCCTTTTCCCCTTTCTCATTTCTCATTTGTAATTTGTAATTTCTCATTTCTCATTTCTCATTAAAAAAAGGAGGATGTGCCACGCTTTTATGACACATCCTCCCTTAAGATATATATCTAATATAGATTAGTCTGCAATCTGAACAGTAGCACGACGGTTGAATGAGATTGGAGAAAGCTCATCTGAACCACCGTTAGCACGAGTAGTGATGTTGCTCTTCTCTACACCCATCTTAACGAGCTCTGCAGCAACAGCCTCTGCACGACCCTCAGAAAGCTTCTGGTTGATCTCTGGAGTACCAGTTGCGCTATCAGCATAACCATTAACGAGCAACTTAGAACCATTCTGCTTAGCGTACTTAGCAAGAGCCTGTACGTTAACCAAATCCTGCTGAGAAGCAATGTTGGTCTTGTTGATGTTGAAGAATACAGATACTGGAGTGTTAACAAACTCCTTAACTGCTTCTGGAGTCTCTACTGGCTTCTGCTCAGCAAGTTTCTGCTTCAAACGATCGTTCTCTGCATTAGCATCGTTCAGCTTAGCATTGAGTGCATCGAGCTCTGACTGATGGAGAGCATTGATAGCATCTACGTCTGGAGTCTTCTTCCAGTTAGACTTGCCAAGGTTGAACTGCAAACCTACCTCTGCATAGAGGTTATTATCATGAGTATCCCAACCGCGGTGTCCGTCCTCGATACCACCATCGATATCACTCTCGATACGGTTCCAACCAGCCTCAAGATAAACATTGAGGTGCTTAGCTACCTTCCAAGTTGACTGGACACCTGCACTGAGGTCCATTGAATACAAGTTGTTAGTCATTGTACGGCCAATACCACCACCGACGAATGGAATTACATTCCAAACACGGTTCTCATTGTAACCCCAGATCAAGTTGCTGACGTTGAACATGACGTGCTCATTCAAAAGCCAATACTTATTGAACTTACCCTGTGCACCTGTTGTAGGATCATAAACTTCCTTACCCCAGATACCCTGCAACTTGGTACGCAAACCGATACCAGGAGTGAACCACTTACCGATAGCTACAGAAGCACCAGGATTAGAACGGAACTTCTTGAAAGGGCTTGTTGCGAAATTCTGACCGTGCTCCTCGCTTGAATACCAAGCATTCCACTCAGCACCAGCCTGAATAAACCAATTACTCCAGAAAAAGTTTGTAGCAACACTATACTTCTCTGTAGGAGTTGCATCCTGAGCAAATCCACTTAATGAAAGACCAGCAAATGCCAGTACAGCTAATAACTTTTTCATAACTTTAATATTTAACAATCAATATATAATTCATTAAAACAAATCACCTTTTATATTTTGGGGGCAAAATTACTACTTATTTTTTAATTTTTTCCTATTTTCATAAAAAAAATGCACTTTTTTCTAAAAAAAGTTGTCTTTTTTCCATTTTAAACCCCATTTTAGCCTAAAAGATGCTCAATTTCCTGCTGTTTGAGAATACAAAGCACATTTTTACCATCCGGAGTATAGTTGACGTTGCTACATGCAAACAGGTCATTGACAAGGGATTCCATCTCTTCATTGCTCAATACCTGTCCCTGCGGAATGGCTGCATTTCGTGCCAATGTCAGAGCCAACGACTGATGTACTTCATCCAATGCCTTCACTCCCTTTTCCTTGGCAGAGAAAACCATATCCTGTACCAGATGTAGCGGGTTTACGCCATCCAGTCCGGTAGGAATTGCATTGACGGCATAACTTCCTCCACCCAGATCATCCAGTTCAAATCCCATCTTGCTCATCTCCGGCAAAAGTTTTTCCAAGATTACTTCGTCGGAAACCGGGAATTGAAGTACCTCCGGGAAAAGGACTTTCTGGGAATGACTCGTCTGTTGCTGAATCTGCTCAAGATATCGTTCATAAAGCACTCTCACATGTGCCCGATGCTGGTCTATGATCATCAGTCCCGACTTCACCGCAGTCATCACATACTTACCTTTATATTGATAATGTGCTGGTGACTTTTCGGCTAAAATACTTTGGGATGTATTGATTTCCGCTTCATTTTCCGACTCAAAGATATCGGCTTCTCTTTCCACCGAATCCTGATCATTCAATCCTTCATACAACTGTTCCCACTGTTCATCCACCGGCTTTGCTGCAGCAGGTTTCCCGGATGACGAGGAGGACTTGAATGGATTGTAATGCGGATTTAAGCTAATCTTCGGGGCAGAAGCAGAAGGTATCATATCCGGATTATACACCGGAATATCCGGTTTGTCTTCTGTATCAAAATCGATGGAAGGCACATCATTGAACATTCCAATGGACTCCTTGACGGCTGCCATCAAGATCTGCCAGATAGCCTGTTCGTTTTCAAACTTGATTTCTGTCTTGGTAGGATGGATGTTGACATCGATGTCGTTGGGATTGACATCAAAGTACAGAAAATAAGGCACTTGTTCGCCCTGTGGAACCAATCTGTCGTAAGCAGTCATCACCGCCTTATTGAAATAAGGATGCTTCATATATCGTCCGTTCACGAAGAAGAACTGATGGGCTCCTTTCTTGCGTGCAGCTTCTGGCTTTCCCACAAAACCGGAAATCTTACACATGGTGGTTTCTACGTTGACCGGCAAGAGGTCCTGATTGATACGCTTTCCAAATACATCGATGATGCGCTGTCTGAGATTACCAGCCTTCAGATTAAACAGTTCTGTATTGTTGCTGTGAAGCGTAAAGGCAATCTGCGGATTGACCAGTACGATGCGTTCAAATGCAGTCAGGATATTATTTAATTCCGTGGAATTGGACTTCAGAAATTTGCGGCGTGCTGGGACATTATAGAAAAGGTTGTTCACTGAGAATATGCTTCCCACGGAACAAGAACAAGCTTCCTGTCCCTCAAAACGAGAACCGGAGATGGACAACTGGGTTCCGACCTCATCGCTTTCCTGGCGAGATTTCAGAACCACCTGAGCTACTGCTGCAATAGAAGCCAAGGCCTCACCACGGAATCCATTGGTATGCAGATTAAACAGGTCTTCTGCCTGGCGAATCTTGGAAGTAGCATGGCGCTCAAAAGCCAATCGGGCATCCGTTTCCGACATGCCCTTTCCATCATCGATCACCTGAATACTGGTTCGTCCGGCATCAACAACGGCTACATCTATTTTTTTAGCACCCGCATCAACTGCGTTTTCCACCAGCTCCTTAATCACTGAAGCTGGACGCTGGATGACTTCTCCCGCCGCAATTTGATTGGCGACAGAATCAGGCAATAATTGAATGATATCGCTCATCTTTTATAATATTACTTTTTCAGAATCATCGAGACGGCTCAATCTCCCGGAGCCGTCCCGCCTTTGTTTTCGGAAAGTATCTGTAAAGGCGCAGCATGGCGCTTGATCACCTTCAACTGCTGGTCTTGCCTCTTTCCTCTCCATACAAAAATATCATTTTTATCCTTTGGACGGATATCGTCAAACCAAGCGAAATTAGGGAGTTTCAACTTGGCTGGCGGCACCTGGGTTATCGGATAGAAGGTGCCTACGGACTTATTGGCCCATATCTTCTGCAACTGTCTTTCTGGAGACAAGTACATTCTCATCGTATCGGTCTCCATATAGTTCATGCCGACCAGTGAGCTATCCTTATCATTGGTAAGGAAATAGATGGTCTGCACATTTCCTATAGACTCGCCCATCCGCGCCTGTCCGTTTTCGAAGTAGGCCTTCATCTCCTTGGAAGTTACCTGATTGAAATGCACACTGTCTGGCATTTCATCTACAGAGAGGGCTTGTCCGATGACATGAGCCATGCGCACCGTGGAGTCATTCATGTAAACCTTGATGACCTCGCCAAGAAGTTGACGATTCAGATTCCATACAATCGGGTCTTTATACATCGTCATACATGAGTCCTGGGAATTAAATACCATGGAATCGCAAACTGCCTGGACATCCTGTCGGTAAGCTCGCACTTTGCTGTAAGCATGCACCTTGCGATAAACAGAATCGGTATTGATATGGAAGGTATAAATCTTCATGGTATCTGAATGCACCCACAAAGTATCCTTCTGTGAATAATCAATGGCTACCGGATTGCGGGTGGCAAAACCATATCCTGTCTTTTCATTATAACGCAAATAGTTGCAGTGAAGGGTATTGCGGTTTCTCTTATCATTGTAAATCACATTACCGAAGCCCTGACTGTTTCCGTCTTTCACATAGTAAAGGCTATCACCCGTAATGGTCTTGTCCTTATCCACTAAAGTGGAGCGGCCATACAACCGGGCACGATCTGTCTTGGTATTATAATATCCATCAGCAGTTTTGACCACGCTGGAGCCGGAGACAATTCGGGAAGGACCTACCATGTGGGCAGTTGATTTCCTCACATCATAATATAAGGTATCTGTAGTCACGAGATCCTTGCCACTACGGAGTTTCACATTGAAGACAAACTTAGCTTCACGTGTTTTGGTATGATATTCACCCCAATCTGAAACAAGACGGTCTTTGCCATCAATCAGCGTTCCACCTTCAAAGAAGTTGGCCATTTCATACAAACGGTCATAATCCAAGCTATCGGTACGGAGAACTTGTCTGCGATGGTGCAAAACCACATTTTTGCGGGCTCTCATCATCTGCATCAAACCGTCATATTCTGCCCTGTCACAAACCAAGGACAAAGTATCACCCTGACGGAAATGCACATGTCCGAATGCCTTCACCGAATTGGTGTTTTGATAAAAATAGGCACTGTCGCAAGTAAGATGCGCTCCCTGATGAAGAAACGAAACCTTGCCTTTGACAATCTGCGCATCAGGATTATTACCAAACATATCATACTTCAGCTCATCCGCATGAAGAAGGTAAACACGGTCGCCATGTGGACGATGAGCCCTTTTCTTAGGACTCTGCATGGCTTGCACCAAACAAAACCCAAATAGGCATAGAATCAGCAGAAGCTTGATTCTATGCCTGTTATTATTATTGAGAAAGTTCTTACTTATCATTTAACCCAGCCTTGATATTCAAATTTACAATTTTTGTAGCGATCGTTCATACGCACATAAGTACGCTTGATCTTATCAACCACCCAATCATGCAAAGTTTTCTCACGTTCTTTAGCTAAGACAACATCCTTCATCACCTGGAAATCCTCTGTAATGGTAGCACGATGTCCTTCCACTTTATTGAGAAGTTTAACGATAGCACAAGTTGTCTTTCCTCTGGAATTGATCATGGTGAAAGGTGCAGAGATTTCTCCTACCTTCATCGTGTCAATAGCACGAGCCACCTCTGTAGGAAGGTCCTTCAACTGGAATCGGGATGTACGAGTTCCGCCCTGGGTAGTATTGGCCATCAAACCCTTGTTGGAACGGGTATCCTTATCATCAGAAATGACCGTTGCTGCATCCTCGAATGTGAACTTCTTGTTTCTGATGTCAGTAGCTATCGAATCCAATCTTGACAAAGACTTATCAATGGCCTCCTGAGATACATTTGGCTTCAGAAGAATGTGGCGAACCTTGATTTTATCACCTCGCTTATCTATCAACTGGATGATATGATAACCGAACTCAGACTCTACGATTTTGGAAATCTTCTTAGGGTCAGTCAAGTTGAACGCTACATTGGCGAATGCAGGATCCAACATACCACGACCTACATAATCCATTTCACCACCCATACGTGCAGAGCCTGGATCTTCTGAATAAAGACGTGCTAAAGTGGCAAAAGAAGTTTCACCCTTATTGACACGATCTGTAAATTCACGCAGCTCGTTCTTGACACGAGTGATTTCCTCCATGGAAATCTTAGGCTGGTTGGTCAATATTTCCACCTCCACTTCTGTTGGCACAAAAGGTATGCTGTCGGCAGGAAGATTCTTGAAATACTGTCTCACCTGTGCTGGAGAAACCTTGATATCCTTGACCAATTCTTCCTTCATCTTCTGTATCAGCTGACGATTCTTGAAATCATCATGCATGGATTGGCGCATCTGTGAGATGCTCTGCTTTCTATATTCCTCCAACTTCTCACGAGAACCCGCAAGCGAAACCCAGTAATTGATTTGCTCATCAATGCCATTCATAACCTCCGACTCCGATACCTCAATACTATCGATAGCCGCCTGGTGCAAGAACAACTTCTGCAGGGCTATCTGCTCTGGGATAGAACAATCCGGATCGCCTGCATACTTGATTCCTTCAGCCTCACTCTGCAAACGGGTAGCCTCAACCTCAGACTTCAATATAGGTTCGTCACCTACTACCCATATCACCTCATCTACAATACTGGCTTCATTAATCACCTGACTGTCACCAGGAGTTGAATCCACTTGAGAAGAGTCTGCATCCTGCGCAGCAAAGCCACGCAATGCTTTGTTGGCATTAGCAGAAATACCAACCAAGAACAACAAAGCAACAAATGCCAGACCTATTTTATTTTCAAGATTCATGAATTTTCCTTTTTAATGTTTATTGACTGTATCCAGGACTTTCTCGTCCACAAATACAGGATATTTCTTTCTCAATGTTGCCACCCAATCTTTCTCCAACTGGTCCTGATAGTCGGCAACAACCAAAGCCTTCACGTCAGTATAATCCTCCGGACCCTTTTTCAGAACTTTTCCGAAAGTAGCATCGAAAGGATAATCCTTGACAGCCTGCACCGTAGTATCCTTATGGAAAACCATCTTATCTACCAATGCATGATCACCTTGCTTAAATATACCCTTTTCAACACGGATACGGATCACCGAATCCTTATTGAAAGTATTACGCAGGATTTCAGCCCATTCTACAAAAGGCTTGCCCTTTACACTCTTTTTAACCGCCTTGATATCGGCTTCATTCTTCACATGATAGGCGATACCCTTAAAGCGAGGCTGTTCCCACTTATATTTCTTCTTATTCTTGGCAAAATAGGAAGCCAATCCTTGTTCGTCTTTTGACGCTTTATCCCATACAAGACGATTGCTGATCTCATACAACAAGAGACCATCGTGATATTCCTGTATCAGATATTTCAAGTCAGAATCCTTAGCAGACAACTCTTCAGCCTTCTTCTCCAATAAAGTTTCCTTGGCCAAAGCAGATTGCTCGTTTTTAACTAAAGAATCTAATTTCTCATCAATAATTTTTTCTCTAATACCCCTTGCATCAATAAAACGATAAATATCATTCTTCAAGGAGTCATAAGGAAAGAAATTCTGTTTACCATTCAATTTAATGATATGGTAGCCAAACTCAGACAATACAGGAGCGTGCAACTTGCCCACCTTCATGGAATAAGCAGCATCCTCAAAAGCCTTGACTGTCTGTCCTCTGGAAATCCAAGGCAACTCGCCACCTTTCTGGGCAGTTCCCTTGTCATCAGAATATTTCTTAGCCATCTCTGCAAAATCTGCACCGCGACTCAAGACCTTATAAATAGAATCCGCCTTTGCCTTAGCTGCATTCTGCTCTGCAGGAGTAGCTTTCTGGTTAAGTAAAATCAAGATGTGAGCAGGCTTAACCATACCACCTGCTCCATCTATACGCTCTTGAGTTTCTTTATAAATCTTACGCGCCTCTTTCTCCACATCATCTGATGTAATAAAAGAAGGTCTCACCTGTTGATCTCTATAAGTTTCAAATTCCTTCTTAAAAGAAGACAAGGTATCAACCTTTGCATCCAATGCCGCCAAAACCTTCAACTTGTAGTTGACAAACAAATCCACATACTCCTTTACGGTTTTCTTGTCTATGACGCCATTAGAATTGTTCTTATTATAAGAGTACTCAAATTCAGAACGAGTAACAGGCTTGCCGTTAATCGTCATAACTGTAGGATCATTTTGAGCAAAAGCTATGCTCCCCGAGAGAAGCATAGCAGAAATCAGCGCATAAAATTTCATATCAAATTAATTATTCTGGACGACTATAGTTTGGAGCCTCACTTGTGATTGTGATATCATGTGGATGGCTCTCCAATACACCAGCATTAGTAATACGGGTAAACTTCGCATTGTGAAGATTTCCGATAGTGGCAGCACCACAATAGCCCATACCTGAACGCAAGCCACCAATCAACTGGTAGATAACCTCCTGAACGGTTCCTTTGTAAGGAACACGACCTGCGATTCCTTCTGGTACCAATTTCTTCGCATCCTTTGTATCACCCTGGAAATAACGGTCCTTAGAACCATTCTTCTGCTCCATTGCTTCCAAAGAACCCATACCGCGATAGCTCTTGAACTTACGGCCATTGAAGATAATAGTATCACCAGGACTTTCCTCTGTACCTGCAACAAGTGAACCAATCATTACGCAGCTACCACCGGCAGCCAATGCCTTAACGACATCACCTGAATAGCGGAGACCACCATCAGCAATCAATGGAACACCAGTGCCCTGCAATGCTGAATATACATCATAGATAGCGCTCAACTGAGGAACACCTACACCGGCAACCACACGAGTAGTACAGATAGAACCTGGACCAATACCTACTTTCACGCCATCAGCACCATTTTCAACCAGATACTTAGCAGCAGCACCTGTTGCAACATTACCAACGACAACATCTACGTTAGGGAAAGCAGCCTTAACCTGATGCAACTTCTCAACTACACCCTTAGAATGACCATGGGCAGTATCAATAACGATAGCATCAGCACCTGCTTCAACCAAAGCCTTGGCACGATCTAAAGTATCTACAGTGACACCAACACCTGCAGCCACACGGAGACGACCCTTCTCATCCTTGCAAGCCATCGGTTTATCCTTAGCCTTGGTGATATCCTTATAGGTAATCAAACCAACAAGATGATTAGCGTTGTCAACTACTGGCAGCTTCTCAATTTTATTTTCCTGAAGAATCTGGGCAGCTGCAATCAAGTCTGTCTGAAGATGTGTAGTTACAAGATTTTCACTTGTCATGACCTCATCAATCTTCTTGTCCAAATGACGCTCGAAACGAAGGTCACGGTTTGTAACAATACCAACCAAGTGATTCTCGTCATCAACTACAGGAATACCACCGATATGATAATCATGCATCATATCAAGAGCGTCCTTCACTGTACTGCCACGACGGATAGTGACAGGGTCATAAATCATACCATTCTCAGCACGCTTAACAATAGCGACCTGACGAGCCTGTTCCTCGATAGTCATGTTCTTGTGAATCACACCGATACCACCTTCACGGGCGATAGCAATCGCCATTGAAGCCTCAGTAACAGTGTCCATCGCAGCTGTGACGAATGGAACATTCAACTCGATGTTACGAGAAAATTTGGTTTTCAACTCTACCTCTTTAGGCAGTACCTCTGAATAAGCAGGAATAAGAAGGACGTCGTCGTAAGTGAGACCGTCCATTACAATTTTATCTGCAACAAATGATGACATATTGTAACCTTTTAAAAATTTATTGCGTGCAAATTTAGCAATAATATTTCAGATAAGACGCACTTTTTACGATTTTCTTACCTTATTAAAGCTATTTAACGTGATTAGTTGGCTTGTTCCGACAAGAACTTGATTCTGACGAGTCTAATTTCATCCTCAGAATAATCTTCTCCAAGCTCTTCTACAGCAGTATTCAAGTCATCTGTCTCGCTTTCCATAAAGTAGTCATAAATATCATCTACGTGATCATCATCTACGACTTCTTCTATGAAATAATCGATATTCAACTTGGTTCCGCTATAGACAATGGCATCTATCTCGTCAAGAAGTTCCTCGAACTCCAAGCCTTTTGCCTCTGCCAAGTCATCCAAATCAATCTGGCGATCGATGCTCTGGATGATAGATACTTTCAGCATAGACTTCTTGGCAACAGTACGCACACGGAGTTCTTCTGGCCGCTCTATCTCATTATCCTCACAATATTTCCTGATCAACTCACAGAATTCCTTACCAAAGCGTTTTGCCTTACCAGCGCCGACGCCTTGTACATTCTGAAGTTCCTGCATATTAATAGGATACATAGTTGCCATTTGCTCCAAAGAAACATCCTGGAAGATGACATAAGGAGGCAGTTTGTGCTTCTTGGCAAAGTTCTTGCGCAAATCCTTCAACATAGAATATAATTGCGGATCCAAAGCTCCACAACTACCTTCACTACTGGTTTCTACTTCGTAATCATCCTTAAACTCTTTGTCTTCCACTATCATGAATGACTCAGGATTCTTGATAAATCTCTTACCTGCAGCAGTCAGTTTAAGAAGTCCATAATTCTCAACGTCTTTCTTGAGATAGCCACAAAGCAAGGCCTGGCGAATAACTGGATTCCACAATTTATTATCCATATCTTCACCTGCGCCGAATTCTTCCAGATCATTGTGCTTATGAGACACAATGTCATCCGTACCTCTACCTTTCACAAAGTCGATAATATACTCCTGACGGAAATTCTCCTTGACTGCAGCTACAGCCTGAAGCACCACCAAGAGAGCATCCTTCGCCTCGATCTTCGTTGTAGGATGCAGACAGTTGTCACAGTTATGGCAATTTTCCTCAGAATATTCCTCACCGAAATAATGAAGAAGCATCTTGCGACGGCAAACTGAAGACTCGGCATAAGCAGCAGTTTCCTGCAGTAATTGCCTGCCTATGTCTTGCTCAGCCACAGGTTTGTTTTCCATAAACTTCTCCAGTTTTCTCAAGTCTTTTCGGGCATAAAAGGCAATACATATACCTTCACCACCATCTCGGCCGGCACGACCCGTCTCCTGATAATATCCTTCCAGACTCTTTGGAATATCGTAATGGATTACAAAACGCACATCCGGCTTGTCAATACCCATACCAAAGGCAATGGTGGCCACTATCACATCGATTTTCTCCATCAGGAAATCATCCTGAGTCTGAGAACGAGTAGCAGAATCAAGACCAGCATGATATGGAGCAGCCTTTATCTCGTTGGCTTTTAATATCTCAGCCAATTCCTCCACTTTCTTGCGAGACAAGCAATAAATGATACCGCTCTTGCCAGGATGCTGACGGATGAACATAATAATCTGTCTATCAATATCCTTTAGCTTGGGGCGTACCTCATAATATAAGTTGGCGCGATTAAAGGAACTTTTAAATTCCTTGGCATCCGCAATACCCAGACTTTTCTTGATATCAGTTCGCACTTTATCTGTAGCAGTGGCAGTAAGGGCAATGACAGGCGCATTACCAATCTCATTGATAATCGGACGGATTCGCCTATATTCTGGACGGAAATCATGTCCCCATTCAGAAATACAATGAGCTTCATCAACTGCATAGAAGGAAATCTTGACGGTCTTCAAGAAATCCACATTATCCTCTTTTGTCAAAGACTCAGGAGCCACATAGAGGAGTTTGGTCTTTCCAGACAGGATATCTTCCTTCACCTTTTCTATTGCCGATTTGTTGAGGGAAGAGTTCAAATAATGTGCCACACCATCATCTTCACTGAGACCATTGATGACATCTACCTGATTTTTCATCAATGCTATCAATGGAGAAATGACAATGGCCGTTCCCTCCATGATGAGAGAAGGCAACTGATAACACAAACTCTTTCCACCTCCAGTAGGCATAAGCACAAATGTATCATGGCCACTCATCAGATTTCTGATGATAGCTTCCTGCTCGCCTTTAAACTTATCAAAACCGAAATAGCGCTTAAGCTGACCTGTAAGATTAACCTGTTCTGCCATATTCAACTTATCAATTAAAAATCTTTTTTTATGTTCTATGGTATAAGTCCAATGGGAATTACCCCATTGAACTTTTATGCTGACTCCAATTTTTGCAAATGAGCCTTATCTAATTGCGACTTTGCATATTCCAAAGTCACCTTAAACTTCTTAACTTTCTTGGATGGGATTTCAAACATGGCATCCATCATAATTGCCTCTACAATAGAACGGAGTCCACGTGCACCCAATTTGTATTCTACAGCCTTATCAACTATACAATCCAATGCATCCTCATCGAAAGACAATTCAATACCATCCATCTCCATCAGCTTGATATACTGCTTCACAATAGAATTCTTTGGCTCTACCAAAATCTTACGCAAAGCCGCTCTGTCCAATGGATTCAGATAGGTAAGAACTGGCAAACGACCAATGATTTCAGGTATCAGACCAAAAGACTTCAAGTCTTGTGGAAGGATATATTTCATCAAATCAGACTTATCGATGTTTCTGACATTCTGAACTGAATTATAACCAACGACATGTGTATTGAGGCGCTGGGCTATCTTCTGCTCTATGCCATCAAAAGCACCACCACAGATAAAGAGGATATTTCTTGTATCGACATGGATATAATCCTGATCAGGGTGCTTTCTTCCTCCCTTTGGCGGAACGTTGACCATTGTTCCTTCCAAAAGTTTCAGCAAGCCCTGCTGTACACCCTCACCACTTACATCACGGGTAATAGAAGGATTATCGCTCTTACGTGCAATCTTATCTATCTCATCAATAAAGACAATACCCCTTTCAGCGGCAGCTACATCATAATCGGCTACTTGGAGCAATCGGCTCAAGATGCTCTCTACATCCTCACCCACGTAACCAGCTTCTGTAAATACAGTGGCATCTACGATGGTAAAAGGAACATCCAGCAACTTGGCTATGGTTCGGGCAAGCAGCGTCTTACCTGTACCTGTGCTTCCTACCATAATAATATTACTCTTTTCGATTTCCACACCATCATCAGTCTTCTTCTGCTGCAAACGCTTATAATGGTTATAAACGGAAACTGACAAATAGCGCTTAGCTTCATCCTGACCTATTATATACTCATCAAGATACTTCTTGATTTCAATAGGCTTTGGAACATCTTTAAGTTCAAAAGAACTATTTTTATCATCCTTTAAAACTCCTGTTGACTGGACTATATCCCAGGCCTGACGCGCACAATCCTCACAGATAAAACCACTGACACCAGTAATCAGCAGTTTCACCTCAGTTTCATTACGTCCACAGAAGCTACATACTTTCTTCGGCATACCTTTTATATATATATTATTTTCTCACCAAAATAGAATCAATCATACCATATTCCTTTGCCTCTTCTGCTGTCATCCAGTAATTTCTATCACTGTCTGCCCATACTTTCTCATATGGAGTATGAGAATGGTTAGAAATAATCGTATATAATTCTTTCTTGAATTTTTGAATTTCCTTTGCTTCAATCTCGATATCAGAAGCCTGACCCTGAACACCGCCAAGTGGCTGATGAATCATCACGCGGCTATGAGGCAAAGCGGCACGCTTACCCTCCTGACCTGCAACAAGAAGAACTGCGCCCATAGAAGCGGCCATACCTGTACAGATAGTAGCCACATCTGAAGAAATAAACTGCATGGTGTCATAAATACCCAAACCTGCAGTCACGCTGCCACCAGGACTATTAATATAAATAGAAATATCCTTGCCGCTATCTACAGAATCCAAATAAAGCAACTGTGCCTGAAGTGTATTTGCAGTATAGTCATCAATCTCAGTACCCAAGAAGATGATACGATCCATCATCAGTCGAGAGAAAACATCCATCTGAGTCACATTGAGCTGGCGCTCCTCCAGAATATAAGGGTTCAAATACTTAGCCTGCGACTTGATGACGTCATCAAGCACCATTCCATTTATACCAAGATGCTTGGTTGCATATTTTCTAAAATCATTCATATTACATCAATTATTATTCAAATTTATATACGAAAATCGAGGTTATCGACCTCCATATCTCGTTCCGTGGAACAAAGATAATAAAAAAAGTCGATAACCTCGAAATAAATCTGATATTTTTTCTAAAAAAATATTATTCTTGCATCATCTTGTTGAAATCCTCAACAGAAATCTCCTTTTCGTTCAACTTAACAACAGTCTTCAATGTTGTAGCCAACTTACGGTCGATAGCACGATCTACCAATGCCTCAGTAGAGTTACCCTTCTTGAGAATCTCATTTGCATAGTTCTCAACATACTCCTCTGGAATGTTGGCCATACCATACTGAGCGAACTGTGCACGAGCTGCTTCCTTTGCAGTTTCCTTGACATCTTCGTCGTTAATCTTGATATCCTGAGCCTTGATAAGCTGCTCCTTGATCAAATGCCAAGTCAATTCCTTAAGGCTCTCCTCGTAGTTCTTCTCTACGAAGTCCTCGCCCTTATCCTTATTGTTAGCCAACATGATACGCTTCAACAATGCATCTGGGAATTCCAACTTGCCAACCTTCTTCTCGCAATGAGCACGAACATCAAGGAGGAACTTATAGTCAGAGTCACCTACCAACTGTGCCTGCAAGCCCTCAGCAATCTTAGCACGGAAAGCAGCCTCGTCCTTCACATCTGTATCCTCACCAAGAGCCAACTTGAAGAGCTCCTCGTTTACCTCATGCTTCTTGAAACGCTGGATTTCTGTAATCTGATAGCTGAACTCAGACTCCAAATCCTTCACAGAATCACGCTCAATCTTCAAGAGCTGAGCTACCTCTGTATCGTTATCTGGATAAGCCTTCTTAGGATTGAATGTGATGATATCACCTACCTTTGCATCATTGAAAAGGTTCTTCTGCTCTTCTACCTTAATGTAGCTTGGCATCATAACGGCAGCCTCTACAGTAATGCCACCTTCCTTGGTGTTACCATTCTCGTCCAACTCACGCAAGTCACCCTTCAGCATATCATTCTCCTGATAAACCTCAGCCTTCTCATAGCTACCAGAACGAGAAGCGTACATTTCTACCTGCTGATCAAGAATCTTATCATCAACAGTGATATTGTAGTAATCTACCTTATCACGACCAGAAAGAGCAACCTTGAACTCTGGAGCAACAGCGATGTCAAACATGAATGTATAAGGACCATCCTTCTCAATATCAACTGGCTCCTGCTTCTCTGATGGGAGAGGCTCACCGAGCATCTGGATATTATTGTCCTGTACATACTTGTAAATCTGCTGGCCTACGAGCTTGTTGATAGCCTCCATTTTTACAGATGCACCAAACTGACGCTTAATCATGCCCATAGGAGCCTGACCTGGACGGAAACCAGGAACGTTAGCTTTTTTACGATAGTCCTTCAATGTCTTCTCGACATCATTCTTGTAATCCTCCTCTTCGACAACGAGGGTCAAAAGACCATTAATCTTGTCAGGATTTTCAAATGAAATTTTCATCTTGATGTTTTGTTTTTATATTATTAATTATTTTCTTCTTAATATTTTAATAGTTCGTCAACACGATTGGCTTGCAAAATTACGCATAATTCGTGAATATACCTAATATATAAGAGAAAAATTTGTTTTTTTAACCATCTTCCTCTGCTTCTTTGGCTCTTTTCTGCTCATCAATGAGCTGAAAGTCTTTCTTACGAAGCACAAAACTATTACTTAAATACTTCTCACGAACCACCTTGTTGGTTGCCAAATCCTCCGGTTTACCCTGAAACAGGATTTTTCCTTCAAACAAAAGATAGGCACGGTCGGTAATAGTCAGCGTCTCCTGCACATTATGGTCGGTAATCAGAATTCCAATATTGCGATATTTCAGACGCCAGACAATGTGCTGAATATCTTCCACAGCAATAGGATCGACACCGGCAAAAGGCTCATCCAACATAATGAACTTCGGATCAATGGCCAGACAACGGGCAATCTCGGTACGTCGACGCTCACCACCAGACAACTGATCACCCTTGTTTTTACGAACCTTATTGAGACGGAATTCATTAATCAGACTTTCCAACTTTTCCAACTGATAGCTGCGTGGTTTACCCGTCATTTCCAGTACAGACAAGATATTGTCCTCGACACTCATCTTCCGAAAGACACTTGCCTCCTGAGGCAAATAACCGATACCAGCACGGGCACGTTTATACACAGGATAATTGGTAATATCCTGATCACCCAGATAGACATGACCTTCATTAGGTACAACCAAACCAGTAGTCATATAGAAAGAGGTAGTCTTACCTGCACCATTTGGTCCAAGCAAACCTACAATTTCTCCCTGCTTCACATTGATGGTAACACCATTGGCAACAGTTCTTTTACCATAACGCTTCACCAAGCCCTCTGTTCTGAGAACCAGTTTTTCGCCACAATCTGACTGCTGTTGAGTATTAATTATTTCGTCCATAATTTGCATTTTTAGAGTGAAGAACTATTCATTCTCCGCATTTTTGGTGCAAAAATACTAAAAAACAAGCAAATATCACTTATAAAATCAAAAAACTATTCATTATATAGTAGTTTTTTAGAGGATTTTGGTTACTTTTGCACCATCAAACAGAGATTTATTAGCATGTTAATAACAAAATGGCTTACCACCTTCGGTAAATATCTTATCTTAATGGGGCGTTCTTTTTCACGTCCTGAACGATTACGCATGTTTCTGAAACAATATGTGAAAGAAATGTCACAGTTGGGTGTCAACTCCATTGGCATCGTACTGCTCATATCATTCTTCATTGGAGCAGTGATCTGTATCCAGATGAAATTAAATATCCAAAGTCCTTGGATGCCAAGATGGGTATCGGGTTACACCACACGTGAAATCATGCTCTTGGAGTTTTCTTCCAGTATCATGTGTCTGATCCTTGCCGGAAAGGTAGGTTCCAATATTGCATCAGAGCTGGGAACCATGAGAGTTACCCAACAGATAGATGCTCTGGATATCATGGGTGTAAATTCTGCCTGTTACTTGATCTTACCTAAAATCTTAGCTTTGGTTACTATCATGCCTTTTCTGGTAATTTTCAGTTCAGGCATGGGCATTATTGGTGCTTATGGTACTGCTTACATCGGACATATTTTGCCTCCAGACGACCTGACATTGGGACTCCAGCATTCATTCAATCAATGGTTTGTATGGATGAGTATCATCAAGAGTTTGTTTTTTGCATACATCATCGCCAGTGTATCATCATTTTTCGGTTATACGGTGGAAGGCGGTTCTGTAGAAGTGGGTAAAGCTTCCACAGATGCTGTAGTCAGTTCAAGTGTTTTAATACTCTTTTCTGATGTATTCCTTACACAAGTGCTTTCATAACAACTCAAATACCTCAAATTATTCTATAAGATTATGATTGAAGTTAAAAACTTAACAAAGTCTTTCGGTGACAAGACTGTTCTCAACAATATAAATATGGTATTTGAGACCGGCAAAACCAATTTGATTATTGGTCAAAGCGGCTCAGGTAAGACTGTGTTGATGAAAAATCTTGTTGGATTGTTGGAACCAACAAGTGGTGAAGTGCTCTATGACGGGCGCAATTTCGTACAGATGTCCAAGAAAGAAAAGGTATTCATGCGCCGAGAAATGGGTATGATTTTCCAAAGTGCAGCACTCTTCGATTCCCTGCCGGTTTTAGAAAACGTGATGTTTCCTCTCGACATGTTTTCCAACATGAATTACAAGGAAAGAGTTAAAAGAGCTCAGGAATGTCTTGACCGCGTAAACCTGATTGATGCACAACACAAATTTCCTGGTGAGATTTCTGGAGGTATGCAGAAGCGTGTTGCCATCGCACGCGCTATTGTCATGAATCCCAAGTATTTGTTCTGTGACGAGCCAAACTCTGGTCTTGACCCAAAAACATCATTGGTCATAGACGAATTACTCTCAGGCATCACTAAGGATTACAACATGACAACTATCATAAATACCCACGATATGAACTCTGTAATGGGTATCGGTGAAAATATCTGTTTTATCTACCAAGGGAAAAAAGAATGGCAAGGTAACAAGAATGAAGTCATTTCATCCACAAACGAAAAACTGAACGACCTTGTATTTGCTTCAGACCTCTTCCGCAAGGTAAAGGAAGTTGAAATGAAAGAAGCAAAACCATAATAATACAGAAAATAAAAAAGCTACCAGCAAAGAGCTGATAGCTTTTTTTATTTTCATTTTCTGATATTGCCAATTATACTTATCATTTTCATCTCATTTTCCAATCACCACGGACCAGTACCATGGGCACAACAACCTGTTCTTTAGTACTGTCACCATACACCATCTGTAAGAAAACATCAGCCACATGGCGAGCAGTATCAGCCTTGGCATGCAGAACATGAACACCTGCCAGTCCCTTATGTTCTTCTTGCTGCTGCTCCATAAACATCCGGGCATTCAGCAACAATTGCTCATGATAACCTTTAGAAATACGATTCGGCTGATTGTATCCAGCCACAAAATCATTATATTTCCCCTCTAAGAGCAAGTCATAATAACCCTTGGCTGCAATCCCGGCAAAATAACCAGGATCAGGAGTTTCCTTCTTACACGAAGCAAATACCAATCCTATGCTCAATATCATGAAAAACAAGAATTTCTTCATCTTATCTCCAATTACTTTTGACGGATAAAAACATTAATTGGACAGCCATGCAAAGACCAGTTCTCGCGAATCTTGTTCTCCAAGAATCTACGATAATTCTCCTTCACATACTGTGGCAAGTTGGCATAGAACACAAACGACGGAATCGTAGTGTTAGGCAACTGTGTACAATATTTGATTTTGATGTACTTACCCTTAACACTCTGAGGAGGAAAAGCCTCAATGATAGGAAGCATCACCTCATTCAGTTTGGAGGTTCCAATGTGAACCTTACGGTTCTGATAAACTTCCTTAGCTGTCTCCAAAACTCTGAAAATACGCTGCTTAGTCAAGACAGAAGCAAAGATGATTGGGAAGTCAACGAATGGAGCCATACGCTTGCGGATAGCATTCTCGAAGGTATCGATAACCTTTTGATTCTTTTCCTCAACCAAGTCCCATTTATTCACAACAACAACCAGACTCTTATTATTCTTCTGGATCAACTGGAAAATATTCATATCCTGAGTCTCAATACCACGGGTAGCATCAAGCATCAAGATACACACATCACTATTTTCTATTGCACGAATAGAACGCATGACAGAATAGAACTCCAGATCCTCGCTTACCTTGTTTTTACGACGAATACCAGCAGTATCTACCAGATAGAAATCAAAGCCAAACTTATCGTATCTCGTATAGATACTATCACGGGTAGTACCTGCGATTTCAGTCACGATATTACGATCCTCACCAATAAATGCATTGATAATACTGCTCTTACCGGCATTAGGACGACCAACTACAGCAAAACGTGGAATATCTTCATCAATACTTTCCTCCGGATTATCCTGGAGTTTATCCAAAATCATATCCAGCAAGTCACCTGTTCCACCACCTGTAGCTGCACTAATACACTGAGGATCACCCAATCCTAACTTATAGAACTCAGCTGCCTGATAATATTCAGCACTATTATCTACTTTGTTGGCTACGAGGATTACAGGTAATTTTGCACGACGGAGAATAAGCGCAACATCCTCATCCCAGTCCGTCAAACCAGTATTTACATCCACCAGGAAGAGAACCAGATCAGCCTCCTCTGTAGCTACCAGAACCTGTTTACGGATAGCATCTTCAAAAATATCATCTGATTTAACGACCCAACCACCAGTGTCCACTACAGAAAATTCTCTACCATTCCAACTGCACTTACCATATTGGCGGTCACGAGTAGTACCAGCCGTATCGCTAACAATAGCACGACGAGATTGAGTCAAACGATTGAATAAAGTAGATTTACCCACATTTGGGCGACCTACAATTGCTACTAAATTTGCCATAAAAGTCATTTTTCCTCCTTCCTTTAGGAGGCTTCAAGGATGTGGTCTCTGCATCCAAGTTAAAAATTTGCCGAAGCTGACCATGCTCCGGCCCTCGCCAATCAGCGAGAGTAACTCCCTCGATTACATTCAGGGAGTTATGTTTTATAAAGATTATTCCGGATTATATCCGAAAGCATCCAATTCTTTCTGAGAACTACGCCAATCCTTATCAACTTTGACGAAAGTTTCCAGGAAAATTTTCTTGTCGAAGAATTTTTCCAAAGCCTTGCGCGATTCCGTGTTTACCTTCTTCAGCGCAATACCTTGATGACCAATGATAATACCCTTCTGAGAATCACGCTCTACGTAAATCACAGCGTTGATATGAATCTTATGTTCATCTTCCTTAAAGCGCTCCACTCTTACCTCTACAGAATATGGAATTTCCTTATCATAATAAAGAAGAATCTTTTCACGGATAATCTCTGAAACAAAGAAACGAGCAGGTTTATCTGTCAACTGATCCTTGTCAAAAAAAGCAGGCGACTCAGGCAACAGTTCTTTGATACGCTTCAAAAGCATATCTACACCAAACTTATTCTTAGCAGAAATAGGTAAGATTTCAGCATCAGGCAACAAAGAGTGCCATTTCTCAACAATATCCCCTAATTTAGTTTGGTCGCTCTCATCAATTTTGTTAATCAACAGCAAGACAGGAATAGTCATCTTTCTTACCTTTTCCAGAAAATCCAGATTTTTTTCAGGATTTTCCACGACGTCGGTAACATAAAGAAGAACATCAGCATCAGCCAATGCACTCTCCGAGAATGCAAGCATCATCTCCTGCATCTTGTAATTTGGCTTCAAGACACCAGGAGTATCAGAAAACACAATCTGCATATCATCGGTATTAACAATACCCATGATACGATGACGAGTAGTTTGAGCCTTAAAAGTAGCGATACTGATACGTTCGCCCACCAATTGATTCATCAGTGTACTCTTACCAACATTAGGATTACCTACTATATTGACGAAACCTGCCTTATGCATAAGCAAACTTGATTTAAGCTAAAAAGACGCATCTCTTATGAGAAATAAGAAAGATGCGTCTTTTTTATTTTTGGATTTTATTATTTTATTATTTTCCGTAAGCAGAGCCATCATAAGCCCACTTATAGAAGGATGCACCATGTACAAATCCAGCACCAAAAGCAGTAAAGATGATATTATCACCCTTCTTGAGTTTACTTTCAGCATCCCACAATGCCAAAGGAATTGTAGCTGCACTTGTATTACCATAATGATCGATGTTGACAACAACCTTGTCCAAAGGAATACCAGCACGCTTGGTAACCGCCTCGATAATACGGAGGTTTGCCTCGTGAGGAATTACCCAGTTTACATCGTCTGCTGTCAAGTTGTTCATCTCCATGATTTTCATCACATCGTTGCTCATATCAGTTACCGCATAGCGGAAAACTGTACGACCCTCCTGATAGAGGTAATGCATGCGATGATCTACTGTAAAGCGAGATGGAGGACAAACAGAACCACCAGCCTTCATATGAAGGAAAGGCAAGCCTTTACCATCAGTACGCAGGTATGAGTTCTGAACACCTACATTTTCTTCCTCTGTTGCCTCGACAAGAACTGCGCCAGCTCCGTCACCGAAGAGTACGCATGTTGCACGGTCTGTATAATCTACCAAAGAAGACATTTTATCAGCACCGATAACAATAATCTTCTTAAAGCGTCCACTTTGAATCATGCTGGCAGCAACATCAAGTGAATACAAGAATCCGCAGCAAGCTGCAGAAAAATCAAATGCAAAAGCATTTTTCAATCCAAGCTTGCCCAAGACAATAGATGCTGTAGATGGGAACTTATAATCTGGTGTAGTTGTTGTCACAATGAGTGCATCAATTGTATCAGGATCAACACCAGTCTTCTGAATCAACTGCTTAGCAGCCTTGCGGGCCAAGTAACTGGTTCCGAGACCTTCTTCAGTAAGAATACGGCGCTCTTTGATTCCAACACGAGTTGTAATCCACTCATCTGTTGTGTCCACCATGCGAGACAACTCCTCATTGTTAAGGATATAGTCAGGCACGTATCCACCTACACCAGTAATTACAGCATTAATTTTACCCATTATTCAGCTGCTTCCTTAACAATTGCAACCTTGCCTCTGTAGTAACCGCAAGTTGGGCAAACAGTGTGGTAAACATAATATGCACCACAGTTAGGGCAAACTGCCAATGTAGGAGCTACTGCCTTATCATGAGTTCTTCTCTTAAGTGTACGTGTCTTTGACTGTCTTCTTTTAGGATGTGCCATAATTTTTTAAATGTTTAAATTTTAATTTTACTTTTTCAATTTTAAGAGGGCTGCCCAGCGCGGATCTACAGTTTCCTCTTCTTCCTCACCGCTTCGGGCGGCAGAATGCTCTTGAAGCATTTCAATCATAGCAGGGTTGCATTTTCCAGGTGCATGCACATGCTTGATAGGAATATTGAGGGCTATAAATTCATAGATAAACCACGCAACATCGAGTATTCCTTCGTTCTCGGCCACAATCACGAGGTCATCTTCTTCTGAGTAGTCTTCTCCGAATCTTACGAGTAATCGGTCATCAGTCTCAATGGATTGCTCCATATCATCCAGACAGATATCGCAAGGAATGTGTACAATGCCTTCAGTATGAAAATTGAGTTCGAAGAAATCGTCTGTACGGCTAATGGACAGACTACTTGACAATTCTCCACTCTGAATATCAGGGGCATCAATTGCCTTAAAATATGAATCATCAAGTTTAAGCTCAAGGATAGAAGCTCCCTGAGGCAACGCTTTCAGATCAATTTTAAAAGACTCTATATTACACATATTACAATATTAGTATATTGTTTCGGGGTGCAAAGTTACAAATTATTTTTGAGATAAAATAATTTTTAGTGAAAAAAACTCTAAAATATAGCATATTAAGCAGTTATTTCAATATATTTAATAGAAACCAACCATTTAAATTCGCTTATCGAAGAGGTAATTCTATCCTGAAAGTAGTACCTTTTCCTACTTCCGAACTTTTCACCCATATCTTACCGTTATGGTATTCTTCAACTATGCGTTTGGCTAAAGATAATCCAAGTCCCCAGCCTCTTTCTTTTGTAGTGAAACCTGGTCTAAACACATTATTAAGATCTTTGCGCTTGATACCCTTTCCCGTATCACTCACCTCAATAACTGCGCATCTATCAGTTTCTTCCACACGAAGTGTAATCCTGCCTACTTTTCCTCCCATGGCATCAACTGCATTTTTGGACAGATTTTCAATGACCCATTCGAATAGAGAAGCATTGATCTTGACAATAACATCATGCTGAGGAAACTCTTTTACCATCTTTATAGATTTGGAAGTACGGCGATCCATATAGTCAATAACATGATCAAGCACCTCATTCAAGCTGGAAGGAACCGGTTCTGGAAGAGAACCGATCTTAGAGAAACGGTCTGCTATCAATTGAAGCCGCTTCACATCCTTATTCATCTCAGGAATTAAGTCATCATCTGGATAAGTTTCTTTCAAGATTTCTATCCAAGCCATAAGACTGGAAATCGGAGTTCCTAATTGATGAGCAGTTTCTTTTGACAAACCTACCCAAACTTTATTCTGTTCTGCTTTTTTAGAAGAAAGAAGAGCAAAGATGGCTACAACGACAAAGATAAGAACAATACCCAACTGAACCAAAGGATAAGCAGCTAACCTTTTCAACATAAGAGACTCATCATAACAAACCTGAATATAATCATTATTATTCTGGTTGAGCATGATTTTGATGTGTCTTCCTTTACGAAGAAAGTTTTTACCCAATAGAGCCGCATTCTTTAGGCTGTCATTAAAATCAGCTCCACTGAGTGTGACATTACGGAAAACCTGTGCATTTCCTTGTGAGTCGAGAACGACAACAGGAATTGTATTATTTTCATTAATAACCTTCAGTACAAGATTAAGATCCGTTTTTTCATCAGCATTATTAAGAGTCCTCATAGCCTCTGCCCAAACAGCCATACGATTTTTTTCCTCATTCTCCAAATCAGTCACCAGAAAATGAGAGATGGCAAGAGATGCAGCAGCAATAATGATTGCTGCAGAAACCAGTAAAATCTTAACTTGTCTAATTCTATCTGTCCAAATCATTTATATACTTATTGAAACTCAAATAAATAACGAGAGAAAATGTTTTTTATTATAAAGTAAAAGGAAAAGAAGAAAAAAGAGTGAGCCAAAGAAGATTTGTGGAAATCCGTGAGAAAAATAATCAATGAGAAAAAATCTGTGTAAATCTGTGAAATCTGTGGGACTAAAATAATCAATGAGAAAA
>ENA-ORSO01000569-ORSO01000569.1-human-gut-metagenome-genome-assembly--contig:-NODE-569-length-30524-cov-4.592471_pt1 | contig 30524 bp, 25 predicted proteins | sample MGYA00241902_ERZ509168 | MGnify/ENA primary metagenome ERZ509168 (study PRJEB26280, sample SAMEA2338806) | human gut metagenome | biome: human gut; feature: human-associated habitat; material: faeces... | reverse complement strand
TGTCGATCGGCTTCTCGAAGCGGTTAAGCATTTCACGCATGCGTTCGACCTGCTGATCAACGGTCGAAACGGCAGTCGGCAGCAGACCGCTCAGGCCGTATTCGGCGCGTTCTTCTTTGGTGAAAGCTTCGCCCTTATTGGCGAAGGGACAGCGAAAGAGGGCGGCGCCGGCCTTGTGACTGCAATTAGACATGGAAAATTCCTCCTTGAGAACGCGGAAAATACTGTGCTCGAACGGATTCCGAGACGTACTCGAGACACAGTCCAACGATGCATCTTATCGGCTGCAGGACCAAAAATCTTTGATATACCTAAAGGGTGGTATTGAAAACATACGATTTCAACCGGAATACGGAGGTGGCGCAAGGCTTAGGCTGGACCTTGACCTTGACCTTGACCGCTGCCTTTGCGGCAAAGTTAAATCGGCGGTCAGCTGCCGCGGCAAAATTTTTGCAGGGCATCGCTGCCGGTTCTCTGGTGTGATTTGGAATTACCGGCAGTTCTCTGACATGAAAAAAGGAGAGCCCGGCAGGACTCTCCTCATTGCAGCAGCGGATTGGGAAAAGGCTATGGGAAATACCAAAAGCCTGGGCCGAAAAACGGGCCGTGCATCCAGCCGCCTTGGTAATAAAGCTGCAGGCGGCGGCGATCCGCTTCGGCACGTTTAGCGCGCTCTTGAGCCTGCTCCAAGGCAAACCGAAGATCTTCTTCCAAGCCAGGCGCATCGGCCGGGCGCTGCAGCTCAATCTGCGCACCGTATTTGAAATCACGCACGACATACGGCGCTTCGGTAGCGGCTTTAGCGCCGGAGGGCCACGTGGCTACAAATCCCGGAACTTTGCCCAGATTCGCTTCAAGCGTGTCGCGGTCATATTCGATGGTAACGGGTGCGCGGCCATAGGTTTCGCTGCCGTCAGCACTGGTGATGACGGCGCCCTCGGGGTCGCTTGCGACAGAAACGTAAGTCGTGCAGCCCGAAAGTAGCAGTACGGCTCCAAGTACTCCAAGAACCGTAAATTTGGCAGATCGGCGCATGATCGGGAAGCCTCCGAAATCCATAAAACAATCATTGAGGCGAAGATTCAGCATCTCCGCTTTATCTGTCTTTGACTATAGCTCAGACCTTTTGAGCGCATTGAGGAAAGCGTTGCAGACTATTTCAAGGAGGATCGAGCGAGGATTTTTTTATATTTCGATAGCGTTGTAGCGTTTGGCTTCTTCTCTGGCGCTTTGAAGCAGCACGCCGCGAACCCACTGCAGAAATGGATCCGTATGCGCCCCATGATGCCAAATAATCGCCGGCGTAAAGGGGGAAACTTCCGGCGGTGCAGGGAGCACTCGGAGATTGCAGTCCGGCAGCCGCAGACAGTGCATCAGAGTCACAACGGGGCCAATGTAGACGTAATCCGTGTCCGCAAGCACATAAGGGACGCCGAGGAAATAGGGCAGCGAAATACCCACCTCAAAGGCATATTGCTGATAAGCCGCAGGAGAAAGCTCCGGTGTTCCCGGCAAATTCATCATCACGTGCTTAAAAGCGCGCAGATCATCGAGTTCAATTCTTCCGGCTTTTTCGTATTTCTTGATGAGCGGGTGACCTTGCCGAACAAGAATGCCGCGGCGGCTTTGGTAAAGCTCAAGCCGATGGAAGTCCTTCGGAACCGTGTCTAATGGGTAAACGGCAATGTCGGCGCGGCCAGCGCGAAGCTGCTCCAAAAAATCTCCGGAGAGCGGATTGAGTTCAATAGAGGCGTTGGGTGCGTCCTTGGCCATCTGACGAACCAGCAGCGGAAAGACCGTCATCACGGCGCTGTCGGCTGCAAGCAGCCGAACAATTCGACGGCTGTCGGCTAAGCCAACGTTGTCACGCGAAAGGAGCGCTCCGCCCGCGGCGAGGAGGTCAAGTACGCGGGGCAGAAGTCTGCGCATGCGCATCGTCGGGAGCATGGTGACGCCAGATCGGATAAACAGCTCGTCGTCAAAGACTTCGCGCAAATGTGAAAGTCTTCGGGAAGCGGCCCCCATGCTGATGCCGTACTGCGAAGCGGCGGTCGTCAGACTTTTGGTCTTGGCTACCGTCACAAGGAAGCGCAGCTCTTCAAGCGAGAGGTCGGGCTGGGGAGTGTCTAAAATCGCCATGATGCTGTTCCAATTCCAATATGAAACATCGTAATACAAAATCGGTGACGTAAAGAAGAATCATTCCTTTCGTCGAGATGAAGGCCGGACGTGTTTCGCAATCTTGATTGTCTGGCTTGCAATTGGATCACTTTTTCTAGTTTCCGGATTATTGGGCCATGTCTGAGATTTACGCTGACGAAGTTATTCCGCCTCGTGCCGCTGACAGCCGGGGGCAGAACAAAACCAACGCTGAAGATGCGGGTTCAGATTGGGACTTCTTGGAACTCAATGGCAAAGCGGCCGCCGAGCGCAGCAGCGCAGTGCATGGCGACGGATCTATTACGCTCAAATCGAGCAGAGAGGAGGCCTTTCGCCGCCAGCGGGCGCATTTTCGCGAAGCGCCGGATACACCTTCTCCGACACTTTCCCAAAAAACAGAGCCGGATACAGGGGACAGGGCTTTCAGAGAGGTTCTGGGTCGTCTGAAAGAAGCTCAGCAGAGGGCTGCCGCCGACGGAGCCGCTGCAGGCGGTGTTTTTCGGGCCATGGGGATGGCGGCTGCCGACTATGAGGATGTCAGCGGGCAGCGGCAGCGCTTTCTCGCTTTCTGTCCGGCTTACGACATGATGACGCAAGGTCAGCTTCGCACCTATTTTGCCTGGCGGACCGATGTGCGTCGGGCGATGGCCGCGGCGCAGCCCGTTCCGCGGCCGGTCTCCTCGAGCTATGCCGTGCTTTATCTGATGGAGCTTGTGAACGGCATTGGAACGAGCGGTCCTGAAGAGAGCTACCAAACGGCCCAAAATTTTTGGGAGGCTTACCGCCGATTTGACTTTACGATCGACAGACTGGCCATGAGCTGGCTTCAGGATCTCGCGGACTATTGGGGGCTTAACGGCGGCCATCTGCCTCAGAATATCTGGACGCAGCCGAAGGTGCCCAACGATCAGCATCTGCGGGCACTGATCGATTGTCGGGCGGCCTTGGGTGACGATCTTGCCGTCGGGGGGCTTCTCTTTACGCTTTCGGACTATGCGCCGGAAAAAAATGCGTTTTTCAAGCTTACTCGAGCTTCACAGGCTTCAAAGCAGGAAGACATGGATGAAGAGCGCCTCACAAAAGTATTTCGCCTTGCGGGAGCTGCCTGGCGACAATGGGTACAGGACGTTCCTCGTTCACAGCGCTTAAAGATGCTCGGGTGCGCCGCGGGAGCGAGACGGCGGCTTTTTCAGAACGGTCTCTTTGACATGACGCAGGCGCCGGACCGTTCAGTGGTGACTGCGGACGGCAGAACGCTGTTTTTTTCCGACGGCTTATGCTTTGAAGAGCGCATTGCCGAATCCCGCACGTCCCGAATGATGTTTTTGGCTTTTCTGAAAGAGGCGGAAAACATGCTCCGACGGCAGACGCCGGGTTTTAAACCGGTAAAGAATTTGGCTGACCCGTCCGTTGTTGAGGCCTTTGAGACTGTTGCTGCAAAAGAAGCTGAGGCCAGACGGCGGGCTGCCAATCCGGCGCGCAAAATTGACTTCACCCGGCTTCGGGATATTCGCACGGATGCGGAGGTCAATCGTGATCGTCTGGTGCTTGCCGAAGAAATCGCCGAAAGTGCTCAGCAGGATGACCAAGCGGCGTATGAGGAGCCGCATCCAACTCAAGCAGTGCAATGCCTCTTAGCCCGACAGAGCGAAATGCACGACGGCTCTTTGGCCGAGGATTTATCACCATTACGCAGAACGGACAAAAAAACGCCAGCGCCGGCAATGCCGGTACCGCCGCCGCCTCGGTTTGAGCCGGAATCCGTGCCGCTCTCGGGCGCTCTAAATGTTCCTCCGGCTGGTGAATGTCTGACGCCGGAGCTTCAGAAGGCGCTGGCTGAACTGCTTCACCACGGCCGGACGGACTGCGCCGGTCTTTCTCCCGCGATGTTTGTGGACCGCATCAATGAGCTTCTTTTTGATGCAGTGGGCGACGCAGTGCTGGAAATGACGCCGGCGGGACCGGCCGTCATTGAGGATTACATTGACGACGTGAAGCGTATCATTTTATGATGCTGATCACACAAAGAGTCCCCTAAATTCAAAGCGATGTCTACCTCTGATACCTCAAAGTCTTCACCGCAAAATCCGCAGGCACGCTCAGCCGCGTCCGGTTCAGCGAGCGCTGAACAACCGTCGCCGCAGCTGCTTAAGCCGCCCAAACGGATAGCCCGCACGATACTGGCGGCTTTGAAGGGCGGCGTTGTGCCGCGCATCGGACTGGGGTGGATTGCCGTAGGCCGCAGGCTCGAGATTGAAGCGCTTTTAAACGACATGGAAGCAGTGCGCGACGGCGGTGCGAGCTTTCGCTTCATCGTCGGGCGGTATGGCGCAGGGAAGAGCTTTTTGCTCCAGACGCTTCGCACCTACGTCATGGAACGCGGTTTTGTGGTGGCGGATGCGGATCTGTCGCCCGAACGGCGTTTGGCCGGCACGAAAGGGCAAGGGCTCGCCACTTATCGTGAATTGGTGCAGAACTTCGCAACGAAAACCATGCCCGAAGGCGGAGCGCTCGGATTGATTCTGGAGCGCTGGATGGCGGGGCTGCGGGCGGAACTGGCCGCCGAAGGCGTCCAGCCCGGAACGCCTGAATTTCTCGCCGGCGGCGAAGCCAAAATTCTCGAGCGCATGCATGCTTTGGGCGAAGTGCTCCACGGCTACGAGTTTTCGCAGCTGCTTATTCGGTATTTCCGTGCAATGGAAACCGGCGAGGATGAAGTACGCGCCCGTGTCGTGAAGTGGCTGCGCGGAGAATATCCGACCCGCGCACAGGCTAAAGCGGAGCTCGGCATCCATTTGGTGATCTCCGATGACAACTGGTACGACTTTCTGAAGCTCTTTGCATTGTTTCTGCGCGGCGCGGGCTATGAGGGACTGCTGATACTCATCGATGAGCTCGTTAATCTCTACAAAATTCCAAACAGCGTCTCGCGGCAAAACAACTACGAAAAGATTCTCACGATCTACAACGATATGCTCCAAGGGAGAGCTCGCGGGTTAGGCGTCGTCATGAGCGGTACGCCTCAGGCTGTTGAAGATCAGCGCCGCGGGATCTTCAGTTATGAGGCGCTGCGCTCGAGGCTCGCTGCCGGCCGGTTCAGTCAAGACGGGCGCCGGGACATGATGGCGCCGGTGATTGAATTGGAGCCCCTGACGCCCGACGAACTGCTGGTTTTGATTGATAAGCTCGCCCATATGCACGCGGACTTATTTGCCACGGGGCTCGTGCTGAGCGATCAGGCGCTCGCACGCTTTCTCGAGCTCGAATATGACCGCGAAGGCGCGGCCACGCATCTGACGCCTCGGGAAATCATCCGCGATTTCATCGAAGCGCTCAACATTCTGGCGCAAAATCCGGACCTCACCGTTGATGCGCTTTTTGGCACGAAGGCGTTCCAGAGCGCAGAGCATTCTGAGGGTGACGGCGAGGCAGAGGACGAGTACGCTGAATTTAATATTTAACGCAAGAGGCAGCTGATGACCGTCTTTGAGCGCTACGCACCGTTTGTTCAGGACTTCATCTATGCGCATCGCTGGGAGAAGCTCCGGTCGGTGCAGGTGGCGGCGGGCAACGCAGTCTTTAATACCGATAAGCATGTGCTGCTTTGCGCCTCAACGGCCTCGGGCAAAACGGAAGCCGCCTTTTTTCCGATCCTGACGCTCCTTTCGGAAGAGCCGCCGGCTTCTGTCGGCGCGCTTTATATCGCGCCGCTCAAGGCGCTGATCAACGATCAGTTCGAGCGTTTGACGGATCTCTGCGCCGAAGGCGGCATCCCCGTCTGGGCATGGCACGGGGACGTTGCGCAATCGAGAAAACGTAAGCTCATTGAGCATCCTTCGGGCATTCTCCAAATCACTCCCGAGTCGCTCGAGGCATTGCTGCTGAGAAAACATTCCGTCATTCCGAGGCTTTTCGGCGATCTGCGCTTCATTGTCATTGATGAAATACATTCTTTGATGCGCGGCGACCGCGGCGGGCAGACCATGTGTCTGATTGAACGGCTTGCGCGTCTATCGGGATCGGATCCGCGCCGCATTGGTTTGTCGGCCACGATCGGTGATCCGCAGAAAGCGGCGGATTTCCTCTGCGGCAGCTCTCGGCGAGGCGCAGTAGTGCCGCAGTTTGAGCAGCCGCCCGTACGCTGGCGCTTGGCCATGGAGCACTTTTTCATTGCGAAGAAAGAGGAGCCGCACCGAAGGGACTACGCGCCCGTGATGGTGGATGCGCAGGTCAGCGGCCAGCGGTCTGCGGACGCCTCTGATGCCGGGAAAGCTGCGGGCGACGCACTTCGACAGGCGAGTCAAAAACCAAGACCGGAGACTCATTCCAGCGAGGCCAGTGCTCAGCTTGAATTGGAATCCACTTCCGACCAGGCGCCGGCTTCGGCGGATCCTGGACTAGCCTATGTTTTTGAGCATTCAGCGGGCAGAAAGTGTCTGGTTTTTTCCAATTCGCGCGAAGAGTGTGAGGCGGTTACCAGCACGCTGCGCGAATACTGTCGCCGGGCAGGCGAGCCGGAACGTTTTCTCATTCATCACGGGAATCTCTCCACGCCGCTGCGGCTGGATGCCGAAGCGCTGATGAAGGAGGAAAACGCACTGCTTACCGTCTGCACGACGGCCACGCTCGAGCTCGGCATCGATATCGGCAGGCTCGAGCGGGCTTTTCAGATCAATGCACCTTTTACCGTATCGGCATTCCTGCAGCGCATGGGTCGCACCGGCAGACGCGGGTCACCGCCTGAAATGCGTTTTGTTATGCGTGAAGATGAGGTCGACAGCCGGGAAATGCTTCCCGCTCAGCTGCCGTGGGAGCTGATTCACGGCATCGGATTGGTCGAAAGCTGGCGTGAGGATCATTGGGTGGAGCTGCCGCGGCTGGAACGTCTGCCTTTTAGCCTGCTCTACCATCAGACCATGGCAACGCTCGCCTCCGAGGGAGAGCTCACACCCGCAGAACTTGCTCGGCGTGTGCTGACGCTTTCGCCCTTCAGACGGATTTCTCCGCAGGACTACCGCACGCTCTTGCTGCACCTTTTGGACACGGATCACATTCAGCGCACTGAACGCGGCGGTCTCATCGTCGGGCTCGCCGGAGAGCGGGTCACCTCGGGCTTCAAGTTCTACGCGGTCTTTCAGGAAAACGAAGAATATTCCGTTCGGGCTGACGGCCAGGAGCTTGGCACGCTGGTGCAGCCGCCGCCCGCCGGCGAAAAAATCGCCATTGCAGGGCGCGTGTGGGAGGTCGAAGAAGTCGACCCCAAGCGTCATATTGTCTGGTGCAGACTGACGGAGGGACGCGTTCCAGCGTTTTTCGGCTTATGTCCGGGCGACATTCATACGCACATTCTGGAAAAAACCTGTGAAGTGCTTTGCTCAGACAAGGATTATCCATACCTCATGCCTAATGCGCGAAAACGGCTCGCACAGGCAAGAAGCCTGGCGCAGCATTCCGGCATGACGACAACTCCGCTTATTAATCTGGGCGGCAGCTTCTGGGTGCTTTTCCCGTGGCTCGGGACCTACCCGTTTCTCGCGCTCGAGCGGCTGATCCGCATCCATGCTGCCGCAGACATTGGTCTGACAAACTTTGAAACGTCGCGCCCTTGGTTCATTGTGCTGCGCATGAAAGCATCCGCACCGGAATTTTTCCGTGCGCTTGCGGATGCTGCCGATCGTGTTCAGGATCCCATGTGTTATCTCTATCCGGATGAAGTGCCGCTCTTTGAAAAGTACGATGAGGCGCTCCCTGCGGAGCTCGTCCGCAAAGGATTTGCCTGCGGCGTGCTCGGCATTGATGAAATGCGGGCCCGAGTAAAAAGCTGGGCCGGCGCTTTTCAAGCCGGGACGGAATCGGCTGCAAGACTGCAGACCGAAGACGACCGGCAGCTCTCGGGCAGCCCGCAGGGGGCAGCACCATAAACAAACCGCTCACAGCGGTTGGGCGGTGAGCGGCTTGAGACTGGGACCGTGCGTTTGCGGGTCAGAGCTTATGCGGTTCGCCCACCTCACGCGACAGATCCTCGTGAGGCAGCAGTGCGGAGCCCGTACGGAAATAAACGCCAAGGCAAAAGAGCGCGCTGATCGTGATGAAAGTGCCGCCCACGAAAGCCACAGGCGTAAAGCCAAAATGCTGCGAGACGAGGGATCCGACAAACGCTCCGCCGCCAATGCCGATATTGAAGATGCCCGAATAGAGCGATGTTGCGACGTCCGCAGCATCGGAGGCCACCACAAGCACGCTGGCACTGAGCGCCATGCAGATTGCCGTCTGAGCAGCGCCCCAGAGCAAAAGCAGCGGCACGAGCGAGAGCCACGAAGAGCATAGCGGCACCAGGAGAAAGAGCGACATTGAGAGAACCACCAGCGGAATCGTGAGCGAAGCTGAAGGATAGCGGTCAACCGTCTTAGAGCTCAGCACTGTGCCGATAATGCCGGCCAGACCAAAAAGAAGCAGAACATCTACGACGTCCGAACCAGACATCCCCGCGGAGTGCTCGAGAATCGGGCTGATGAACGAATAGGCGGTGAACTGCCCGAGCATCGTGATCATCGTGATGCCGTAGAGCTGCAGCAGTGCAGGGCGCTTAAGAATGACGGGCAGGCTCTTAAGCGAGCCGGCACTCCTGCTCGGACACTGCGGCAGGACATACCAAAGGAGCATAAGCACTAAAAAGGCCGCAGCGCCGATGACAAAGAAGGATTCCGCCCATCCGAAGAGGTGTCCCATTTTGGTTCCGAGCGGGACGCCCAGAACGGTCGCAACGATGGTGCCGCCCATAACGGCAGCCAAGCCGGTCGCGCGTTTGCCTGCCGGCGCCATGCGTGCGGCGAGCGGATTCATGATGGACCAGAAGACCGAATGCGCGAGCGCTACGCCGATACGGGTAGCGTAAAGCGACCAGAAGCTGTCGACCCACAGAACTGCGAAGTGGCAGATCGCAAAGAGTCCGAGGAGGAAAAGAAGGAGCTTCTTACGTTCAAAGCGGGCGGTAAGAAGCGCGAGCGGCAGCGACATGATCGACACCACCCAGGCATAGCCGGTAATAACGAGTCCCATGAAGGAGACTGACTCGTTGAGGCTTGCCGCCATGTCGGGCAGCAGCCCAACCGGCAGGAATTCTGAAGTGTTGAAGACGAAGGCGGCAAACGCAAGACCGATCACCGGAATCCAAGCTCGAAAGCCGGTTTGAGCGCTCTGAGATGCAGACATCGTAAGATGAAACTAAAAAAGAAGAGACAAAAGAGCCGACGCCGTGCGGCGAGTTCAACTCCGGAACCGCGCATCTTAGCATTTCGGCGGAAGGGAAATCCCTAGTTTAAGGGACTGCTGAAAGAATTGTGCTGGATTTGATCTGGTTTGCGTCAAACATTTGCTTGAGACGAATATCGACGCACAGTGCACGATAATGACGAAGGAAAGCCTTCATTTTCAAGCGGTGCGAAAGATGCTTATGCTGAAAAACTTCCGGTTTATTCGTATTTGCTTGGCTGCGGCAGCCATGCTGATGGGCGGCATCTTAGTGCTTTCGCCGATGGCTGCAGCAGAACCTTCAAGCAGTATTTATGACGTGTCGGGGCGCTATCTTGGCCGTATCGATGCGGATGGGCGGGCGTATGACCGCAGCGGCCGGTATCTGGGAAAAAAGGATGCAGGTACGATGCTGCCGGTCGATACCAAGGACGTACGGACGAGAGCGGACGCCGGTACGATGCCTCCGGGCGTTTTACCGGCCGCACCGATGCAGACGGGCGCGTCTATGACGCCGCAGGACGTTATCAAGGACGGACAGATAAAAACGGCCGGCGCTATGACGCGTCCGGCCGGTATTTAGGACGGGAAGACCTTCGTTAGTGATCTCGTCCAGACAGAGCGAGCGGTTACTTGAGATGGTCGAGGATCGACTTGGCCGGGAAACCCAGCGACTGCGCCGCAATAACGACTTCATCGGGCTTAAGGTGAAGCGCAGCGGAAATCTTGTCGGTGCGAAAGCCCGTACGAGCAACGCAGGCGAGATTCATGGCTGCGGCAGCCAGATAGACCGACTGCAGTTTGATGCCGACGTCAAGCGTGCAGGCGCGGATGCGTGCTTCTCGAATTTCAGCTTCGTCAACGGCCGTCTTCTTGATTTTTGGCGCAATGGTTTCAACGGCGTTGGAGAGAAAATTGCGGGCGCGGGCATAGTTGGCAACGAAAACGAGTTCAACGGGGGGCACCGTGAGCTGCGTCTGAAGCAGATACGTCTGATCGCGGACGTCATGGAGTGAGCAAAAGAGCACACCGTTTCGTTCAGGAACCCAGCGCCAAATGCCGTTTGCCTTCAGAACATAGATATCCGTTTCGCGCCAATTGAGCGCGGTAGCGGTCGTGCGCTTTCCGCCCTTGCGGTTGATGCCGTCAGCGGCGTAGAGAATGTTCGAGAGCAGCTGATCCGGGAGCGGCTCATTGCTGAAGTTACGCTGCGAGCGGCGTTCGTTCAACGCCGTGAGTACAGACATATCCATGCCCTGCGGGGCCGGCAGGGGGCGGAAGACCTCGCCTTCAGAGCGACGCTCGCCAAAGCGGCGGTCGATTTCGGCGCGCAGTTCATCAAACTGATCACCGAGTTCATTGGTTATTTCTGCGATAGCTGCAAGGGCCTTTTTTTGAATCTTCATTTGGAGTTCCGGGCGTATTCGTCCGGCCTGCTAATAAAATGTCGCTCGCCGCGTGCTCAACCGCCAATCATTGCGGGAGCTTCCGGCTGTCGACGATGTCGGCTTGTGCAAGAAAGGAAGTGCTGTGGCAATTCAGATTGAAAGGATACAAGAACCCGACGGTGCAATAAGCTTCCGGATCTCAATGCCGGCGGAAAAGGCTGAAGCGTTTGCGTCGCTCATCAAGGCTGCTTTTCGGCTCGCGGGCGAGGAACCGGCAGTGTGGGATTCCGCCTTGGGTTTGACGCAGATCTCGGGCAGCAGATCGGCTGAGGCGCCCGGCGTGGCGTTGAAGCGCCTGCGTCAGGAAAACCACATGACTCAGCGCGAAACGGCTCAGCTGCTCGGCTGCACCCAGGCGCGCATCTCCGATATGGAAGCGGGCGTCAAGCCTATTTCAGCCGAAGCCGCGCAGCTTTTTGCCAAACGCTTTGGGGTCTCTCCCGCGCTTTTTCTGAAATGAGTCCCTAGTCTTCAAAGATCGATGTCAAAACCCGCACGTCGGGCGGCTATGAGCGCTTCGGTGCGGTTCGAGGCACCAAATGAGCGGTAGATCGCGGCAACGTGTGTTTTGACCGTTCCTTCAGAAAGGTCGAGTTCGCGGCAGATACGCTTGATGGGGGCGCCCTTGGCAAGCTGAGCAAGGACGTCAAGCTGACGATCCGTCAGATGCGGCGGAGCCGCTTCGGGCGTTTTCAGACGTGCGGCTGTGCGGGTGAAGAAGCCGTCCTTTTGACTTTCGGTCAAAAGCTTTGAAGGAATGTACACGCCGCCCTTGAGCACAAAATCGATGGCGCTTGAGAGCAGTTCCGTGTCGAGCGATTTAGGCACAAAACCTGCGGCACCCAGCTGCAGCACGCGCATGATGCTTTCCTGGTCCGCGAGGCCCGATACAACTAGAATTTTGAGCATCGGCTGACGGCGGACGATTTCCTCCATCAGTTCCGTGCCGGTGACGCCGGGAAGCGACAGGTCCAAAATGAGCAGATCGGCATCACCTTCACGGTCGACGAGCTCAAGAGCGGCATCGGCCGTCGCGGCCGTGTGTACGTCCGCTTCCGGATCGCGGTCTTCAAGCAGGAGCGTAAGGGCGCCAGCAACCAGTGCATGGTCGTCAACGATCAAATACTTCATCGGAATGCCTCAGACGATCTCAGCAATAAGCACTGAGACTGCAGTTCAAGCGGTGCGCACTGCACCATAATTCGAGAATCTGAAAAGTGTAGCGGATGCGCGCAGAGGCGAATGGTGTCTGACAGGTCAATTTGCCGATTTGCGCGCAACGATATGTGTCTTATGTCTACCGAAGTTTCAATTGCTCTATCGGATAGAGCGCCGGCGTCTTTTGATGCGCTTCTTGCACGCCTCTCACACTCTCGTTTTAGAAGCCGCTTTCATTTAGAGGCTGCCGATATTGAGCTCATCGGCCGAAAAAGTCTCCCCACCGTGCGCGAACACGCCGTGCGGTTTCTTTTGGAGCGTCTCGCACCGGCCAATCCCGCCAACGACGGCAGGCAGACGCCGTGGCGCGGACATCCGGTTTTTCGGGCTCAGCATGCCTGCGCCTGCTGCTGCCGAGGGTGTCTCTTCAAGTGGCAGCAGATTGCGCCGGATCGCCCGTTGTCCGCCGAGGAGGTTGAAGGTCTCGCGGACCTTTTGATGGCGTGGATTTCGCGAGAACTGGTTCGTGCCGGGAAGGATCCCCAAACTTATCAGGTGCCGCATGCGGCCGAGTCTTCCCCTTCAAGCTCTAGTAAGACCGGGAAGCGCAAACGTTCTGAAGCCCCAGATTCCCAAAGCGCAGAAGCGTCGTTTGCCGAACCGTCCCTTTTTGATGAAGTCTGACGACTGCCCGCGTCGAATCCTGCGTTTAAGCACAAAAATGAAGCCGCCGCAGCAAAGTGCTGTCGGCGGCTTAAGAGGGCACCTGCAGCGCATCAGCGCTGCAGATCCTGCGGGAAATTAATTTTCGTTGCCCGTCGGCGTGAGACCGTGACGAGCTGCCCAGGTCCAGGGGTTGGCGAGCCAGTCAATCAGGATTTCGCGCTGCGCCTGATCAATCTTGCCGACCTCAACGGCCTTGTCGAGAACCAGCGTGAAGTCGAGCAGTTCGTGGCAGACAACCTTCTCGTTCTGGAAGAGCTTGATCGTTTCATCGATCCCAAAGGACGTGATGGCAAGGCAGTCCTCCACAATCCCTTCTTCAGCTTTGATGCCTTCGATGGCCGAGAGCAGTGAGAGGCCCGTCGAGATGTGGTCTTCAATGATGAGAATGCGCTTGCCCTTCACGGAGGAACCTTCCACACGGCTGTGGTCGCCGTAGGTCTTCGGGCGCTGGCGCACGAAGATCGATGGTTTGCCGAGGCGATAAGCCAGAGCTGCCGCGTGGGAAACACCGGCGCCTTCAACGCCGGCAATGATGTCGAACTTCAGACCGAGCTGGACAATGCGCGAGCACATCGTTTCGATGATGTCGCGCCAGGCATCCGGATGCGCGGTCAGCGAGCGGTTGTCGACGTAGATCGGCGTGACGAGCCCGGACTTCAGACGCATCGGGCTGTCGGTCATGAAGGAGACAGCGCCGTAGTTGATGAGGTGGCCGGCGAGGATGTCGTTGGCAATAGGGGAAACGTACATTTGGAATTGGCTCCTCAGTCTGAATTAGTCGATGCCGATCGCCTTGCGGCCGTTGACGGTGGCGATCTTCACAAGTTCGTCGAAGTAGTCGAAGCGGCAGCCCGTAGCGAGCGTGGTCATTTCATGCCACATGTCGCCGGCGTTCCAGGGAACCATGGCGTCGCAGACATTGTCGGTACCCAGTGCGACCGTGATGCCGGCCGGAACCATTTCATCAACCGGCGTCATGGAGTTGTGCATCGGCACGAGCTCTTCGGAGCGCGGCGTATCAATCCAGGCCGTCGGGCAGGCGATCATCATCATTTGAGCGCGGCGCATCAGTGCATAGAGGCGTTCGCGGTAGGCCTTGGAGTGGGCGCCGATCGAAATGCCGTGAATGGCGACCACGCGGCCTTCCATACCGTGCTCGATCGTTTTTTCGCAGAGCTGCTCGGTTTCGTATTCGAGCGACTCATTGAACTGGTCAACGTGCACGTGAACCATCTTGTTGCGTTCTTTGGCCGTCGAGAGAATGATGTCGAAGGCTTCGGCTCCCTTGCCGTAGTCGCGTTCGTCGCGCTTAGGCAGCGCGCCGATGATGTCCACGAGATCGGCGCCGATGTCGAACCATTTGCGGGCTTCCGGATGGATGACGCCCTTGAGGGTCTGATTGGCAAACTTGACGGTCAGCTGGTCCTGATAGTGCTCGCGGGCACGCAGACCCGCCATGATGGCGCGGTCTTCGCTCTGCGGGTCGATGTCGACAAAGGTGGCGAGGGCGGTCACACCTTGGGCGATCTGATTTTCAAAGAAAAGGCTGAAGCGGCGGTAGAAATCTTCTTCAGTAGATTCGCGCTTCAGCCGATCCAGCGCATCCCACTTCTGCTGCAGCGTGCAGGTGCGGCGCATTTCAAGCACGTCGGGCGAGAGCGTATAGGCGCGGTCGGCGTGCGCATGCGTGTTGACCCAGCCGCCCGCGGCTTTGATCGCGGGCTCGATCATGTCGCGGATCGTCAGAGGGGCGTTATCAGTCGTGGACATTGACGAAACTCCTTGGGAGAGAGAATAGTGGGAATCCTAACTCTATGAAAACGCCGCGCCCGTGGGCTTCACGAATGCGCGGCTTAAACTTTCGAGAGTTTATAGAACGCTGTTATTCTTCGCCAATGATAGCAACAAATAGTTACATATTCTTTCAGCCGGAACGGCTTTTCAACGCCATTCCGGCTGATGCATGAAATCGATTGGATGTTGTTTAAGCGGATAGATCTTATTGATTTTATTTATAAAAATTGCGGATGCGTGACTGACGGAAAACCAGAATAGTCAGCCATGAAAAGAGTCCGCAGCCGGCAACAATGGCGCCCGCCCGTATCCAGGGTTCTCCCCATGCCATGCGCTGAAGAACAAGTTCCCACGCTGAGCGCAGCCATTCAATGCCCCAGAGGACGAGAAGTGCGCTTTGCAGCCAGACCATCCAGCGTTTCGGAATGAAAAGGAGCGGCACGGCGAGGAGCGGCAGCACTGAAACAAAGAGCCCCAAGCCATGAAAGAGCAGGTGCGCCGCAAGCAGAATGTGAGCAAGGACTGGCAGGATAAGAAGCAGAAAAGGCATGGTTACTTGCTTTTATTGTTTTTGGGGAGCTGGGACGCTGACGGGGTTTGGGCTGCGGGTTTCACTGCCGGTTTAGCCCGGGCGGTGTTGCGGGGCTTGTCCGGCGCTTTGTGGACCAGTTTGTCGACGACGTGACCCACTGCCATCAGCGGGTGAGAAAAAATCAGACGGGGGCCGGCCCAGCGCATGACTTGCCGCGCAGTTTCCCGTTCGGCGGGTTTGTAGCAGTGAATCTTGCAGCTGCCGCAGACGGGTTTCTCTTCGCCGTAGGGACAGCAGGCAAGACGTTTTAAGGCATAGTCGAGAAACGCCTGACATTTGGGGCAGAGCATATGGCCGCTCGTGCCATGGTGATAACTGCAGAACTCCTCGACCATCACCCGCATTGTTTGAGCTTCACTTTTCAAACGGGGGAGATCCTGCAGTCTTGACATGCGGTCCGGACGCGGTGCAGGCCGTGTGTTTGATCCCGCCGGTTTGGATTTGGGATCAGGCGACGGGGCGGAAGAAACAGAAATTGGCGCAGGGATTTCAGACATGGCAGAAAGAGCAGACGAGTGCCGATTTTTTTTCGCCGCCGGCCGAGGTCTTTGGCGGCGGGAAGGAAAACAAGTTTGCTCGAGCGTAACATTGACGGATCGAAGAATACCTTAATTATGCTTTTTTGATGCAACATTTTCGTCAAACAGCATTCCGGGCAGACATTTCTACTTCAAAGGAAAAAACGATGACGATCTATGACCCGACCGCGCTGCGCCGCGAGCTCCATGAAATGCCGGAACTCGCGCTCAACGAGAAACGTACCAGCGCTTATGTTGCTGAAAAACTGAAGGCCCTCGGGATTGAAACGCATGAGAATGTGGGCGGATCAACGGGCGTCGTCGGCATCATCCGCGGCGCGGAACCAGGGCCCGTTTTCATGCTCCGCGCCGATATGGATGCGCTCCCCTTTGTCATTGACGGGAAGCCCTGCTGCATTCATGCCTGCGGCCACGACGGGCATACCGCTATGCTCCTCGCTGCAGCGAGCAGACTGAAGGACAAAATCAAACGCGGCACGCTTAAGCTCCTCTTTCAGCCGGCAGAAGAAACCCTTCAGGGGGCGCCCGTCATTATTAAGGCCGGCGTCATTGATGACGTGGATTACGCTCTGGGCGCCCATATTCGCCCGATTCAAGATGTCCCGGCCGGCATGCTCTGCGCTGCAGTTCGGCATACCGCCTCAACCACTCTCACGATTGTCATTAAAGGGCGCGGTGCTCACGCATCCCGTCCGCATCTCGGCATCAATGCCATTGACGCGGCGTGCGCCTTAATGAACGGCATTCAGGCGATCTGGCTGGATCCGAAGATGTCTTGGTCGGCGAAGGCGACGCAGATTCATGCTGACTCAGGAGCCACCAATACGGTGCCGGATCTTGCCCGCATTACTTATGACTGCAGGGCGCAGACTAATGAACTGATGGACGATCTGCTCGCGCAGATCCGCCGAGTGGCAGCCGGCACTGCGGCAGCCTACGGCGCCGAGGCGGAAGTGATTCTGCGTGATCAGAGCCCGGCTTGTCTCTATGACGACGATTTTGTGGCGGAAGTGGCTGACGCCATCAAGGAAACCGCTGGTCCAGATAAGCTCGCGCCCGACTGTGGCGGCGGCGGGGAAGACTTCCATAACTACAAACTGGCTCGTCCAGAAATCAAGGCCGCCTATTTTGGCGTGGGTGTCGGAGCATCGCCGGGACTTCATGCCTCCACGATGCATTTTGACGATATGCTGCTGCCGCTCGGCGTGGCAGTTTTTGAAAACGTTGTGCTTCGTCATCTCGGCTGAGCGGCGTTTCGGGCGATTGAATGGCCCGGTTCCGGCGCAGTGAAGCCGGAAGCGGCATAAAAAAAGGCCGCAGTTCATGCTTCATTTGAACTGCGGCCTTTAAATTTGCCGGCAGAAGGATTAAAGACTCATACGCAGAATCTCAAGGACGCCGCTGCGGCTGATCGGGCGCAGGGCGCCGTCAAATGACCACCAGATCTTGGCCACATGATCGGCCATTTCTTCAAAGTGCTTGTCGTCGATGCCGACTTCGGAGAGTTTAGAAGGCAGGCCGATGGATTTGAAGAATTCGGCCGTTTTTTCGATAGCCTTTTGAGCGTTTGTCATGACGTCGTCCTGGGGATTCAGATGCCACACGCGAACGCCGTACTGCGCAAAGCGCGGAGCCGTTTCCGGCGTCAGACTCCAGCGCATCCAGTTGGGCGTGAGAATAGCGAGACCGACGCCGTGGGTGATGTCGTAGAAGGCAGAAATCTCATGCTCCATGCCGTGGCAGGGCCAGGGACTCGGCGTACGGCCGATCGAAAGGAGGCCGCAGCAGCCAAACGAACTCACCATCATGAGCTGGGCGCGGGCTTCATAATCGTCGGGAGCCGCAATGGCCTTGGGCGCATACTCAAAAACTGTCCGCAGAACCCCTTCGCACATAGCATCCGTGAAGGGATTGCCTTCTTTAACGAGATACTGCTCGAATGTGTGAGAGATGATGTCCGCCGATCCGGCCGCTGTCTGATTGGCCGGCACCGTGAAGGTGTAGGTCGGATCCAGAATGGAGGCCTGCGGAAAGAGATTTGAGGCGGCGAGGAACATCTTTTCATTCGTTGCCGAATTGCTGATGACGCCGGAATTGTCGTAGTCGCTGCCCGTAGCCGACAAGGTGAGCACGGCGCAGAAAGGAATAGCGCGGCCAATGCGGCTGTGGTCGAGCACTAAATCCCAAGGGTCGCCGTCATAGTAGGCGCCGGCAGCAATGCACTTCACAGCGTCAATCACGCTGCCTCCGCCGGCAGCAACGATGAAGTCGATTTTTTGCGCTTTGCAGAGTTCAACAGCACGCCGAATCGTGGAAATTTTCGGATTGGGTTCGATGCCGGAGAAGTCGAAGACTTCGTAATCAGAGAGCAGCTCACGCAGTTTGTCGTAAAGACCGATGCGGCGAATGCTGCCGCCGCCCATCGCAAGCAGGATGCGGCTGCCTTTGGCGGGCAAAAGAGAAGGCAGCTCATCAATGCGTCCGCGGCCGAAGATGAGATGTGTGGGCAGATAAAGATCGTAGTTTTCCATGGGGATCTGATTTTTTTCAAGAGGAAATAACCCATCAAACCCCCTTCACTTGGAATGGCGTTTGAGGATTGAACTGTTGAGCAGTATTCTGCCGCTCGGCGGGGACGGCGAAAGCGCGTTTGCAGTCAAAGAACTGCCTGAATTTCTCACCAGTCAACTGCAGCCTTTTTTTTCGCTTACGGCATGCTTGGGCATGCAGTTAAAGACCATGGGTTCCGAGCGAAGGGTTGTTTAATGGCCCGAAGCCCAAAATTCAGCCCTCATATTGGTTAGGGAGGCGAAGCTTCCAGTGCCGCGCTGGCCATCGGCCGTCCTCTGGACGGCCGGATATTCGAGACCAAAAAAGAGATCAAGGGCGGCTAGGCTCTTGAATGGATAAGAGGCTAGGCAAGTTGAGCGCACTGCTGAAAGCCTCGCGAGGAAGTCACAGCTGAGTCACCTTGATGCCGGCACGTTCGAGAAAGTCCAGTCCCTCACGGCTTCTGTAAAGCTCGTGATAGAAAACTTGTGAAATGCCGCATTTTTGAATCAAAAGCGCGCAGTGGATGCAGGGGCTGTGCGTAATAAAAATCGCAGCATCTTTGGAGGAATAGCCGTTTTCGGCGAGCTTCGCGATGGCATTGAGCTCCGCGTGCTGGACCTCCGGACGGGTGACGAGTTTGCCGTCAACTTCCATTTCACAGCAGTTGTCGTACCCCGTCGGCATACCGTTCCATCCAAAAGAAATAATGGAGTGGTTTTTCACGATGACGCAGCCAACCTTGAGCCGCTTAGCATAGCTGCGCTCCGCGGCAATCTGTGCGATACGCATATACATCTGGTTGTCTTTGACGATATCCATTCCATTGCTCCAATGACAGCTGTTGCGGTGAGCCGAAGCGAAGAATGAATTCTAGCGAGTCAAAGCGTGGGTTTCAGAGGGGAGCTCAATAAGCTTTTTGGGTATCTTGCAAAAGACGAACGCCTTCCAGACCGCTGTCGGGAAGGCGTTGAGCAGCTCAATGTCTGCGCTTAGTTCAGAGTGAAGGCTTTTTCAAGATTAATCGGGAAAGCCTGGTAGCCAAACGTGTCCCAAAGGACAATATCGACGACCGGTGTCGTTTCTCCCCACTTGTATTCACAGATATGAGGATTAAGGCGGCCGAGCTTATTGCCTTTCTTTTCCGGAGAGGCGCCGAGACCAGCTGTCGACCAATACACCATCATCGTGTCGGTATCTTCCATGTACTTAGTGAGACCCGTCACAGGACTGAAGTACGGATGGCCGAGTTCCTTGCCGACTTCCCAGATCTGTTCGACCGTCATCTTCTTTTGATCGATCTTATAGATCACCGCGCGCGAGTACTTCATGTCGGGCAGCGGGGGCTGCTCCATGCCGCGCGCATCACCGTTATCAAAAACCGAGAGGTACAGCACGTCTTTATTGGACTTGGAATCAATTCGCCAGGCGGTGTGTTGAGTCCAGGACCAATCAAAGCTGCCTTCGCACTTAGAGTTTTCGCACTTGATGGGTTTGCCGTTGTGGTCGACCGGAGTCAGAACTTTTTCTGCCCAGCCTTTCTTCCAGCCTTCCGGAGATGCCAGAATCCATTTGACCTTCTTATCACGGCCGATTTTCACGATGCCTTGGTGACGAGAGGAAATAATGATTGCATCGTCGGTCGGATCATAGTCAACGGAGTTCACATGCGCCCAATTGCGTCCAGGACCCGTACCGGCGATATCGCCGAATTGTCCGTTGGCATCCATCTTGGCGAGGTCTTCAGCCGATAGCGTCTGCCCCGACTTTGATTCGTCAATATTGAGGCATACGGCTCCCTGATCCATTGCTTGAACCACATTGGAACGGTACGGGTCAAGAATATCAAACAGTCTGAAGTCGTCGACTACACCGCCGTTCTGATCAATTTCGACGATGACATCTCGAACGGTATGAACGCGTTTGCCGTCAGGACGGCGGTAGTCAGAAGAGGCTACACGCAGGAAGCTGTGTCCATTCTGAGCGTTGTCGAAGGCGTGTGAATAGTCCGAATAACTTTCCGGCAGGCGGCGATTGAAGATCTCTCGTCCCATCAGATCGTATTTGACATAACGCTGACCGAAGCCCCAGGTAAGTGCGCCGTCATTGGTTTGTTGGAAGCCCATCATGAAGCCGGAGGTCCAGGGATCCGCCGGATCATTGATGATGCCGTTGAGAAGATACCAGCGCAGATCACCGGAGGTATCAATAATGCCGACCTGAGAGTTGAAAGCCCACTCCAGAGCACCGCCAGACGGATTATTCCAAGTGAATCGAGCGCCGTGCGGCGAAATCGGCGAAAGCTGATTGTCGACGAGATAGAGGCGATTCTTAAACTGAGGATCTACCTTGATGACTTCAGTTTGGAACATCGTGCCTTTTTGTGCAGGCATGCCATTGGACAGTGTGAAAACGGGCGGTGCATAGAACTGATAGCTTTCAGAGAATTTTTCAGCTTTCCCATTGAATAGGCGTGTGTATTTCACCTCAACCGTATTGAGATAGTCTGGATAAAGGCCAAAAATGGGAATGCCGGCATTATTTTTCAGCTGTCGTTTGGAAACTTTATATTTGATTTCCTGTCCGTTTTGCTTGGGCACAATCCGAACTTCAACATCCTGCAGTTCATAGCCGCCGTTGCGAATGATGGCCGTGAGCGGGGCAAGTTTGTATGGGTTGACAATGACTTCACCAATGTTGCCTTGAACCGCAAAAGTGACCGCGGGCCCTGAAGGGCCGCCGCTTGCGGAAACAAGACCGGGCAGTGATAGGAGACCTGCAGCGCAGAGCGCAAGCGCCGTCTTTTGAAATTGCATAAACGTGACTCCCTGAGGTGGTTTGACATCGTCGAAGCTGAGCTCTATTCGACATAAAAAGTCTATTAATTCAGGTCGTTATGTTGCATACTCTTTTATCCGATATAAAAATGAAAGGTTGCAATCCTTTTTTGCGAAAAATAAAACGATGATTGACCACCAAGATCTAGATCTGCCTTTGAGTATTCGGGATGAAGCGTTTTGTCAAATTCTGAGACTTATGTGCGGACTTCTAAGGGAGCCCGTTTTGACGCGCGCTGCGGAGAGCTTAGGCATCACAACACCAACGGCATCACGACGACTTGCCCGCGCGCGCGAGTGGTTCGGAGATGAACTCTTCATTTATTCTGCGGGCCGTATGGTTCCGACGCGCCGAATGATTGAACTTGAACCCGTGTGCCGGCGCATGATTGAAAATTTAGACGAACTCTTTACTTCGCCGCATCCATTTGATCCTCACAAGGCCGAAGGCGTCATCCGTATCGTGGCTGTCGACAATGCTTTCCTTACGCTGCTTTCGCCATTGATTGTTGAACTAGAAGCGACAGTTCCCGGCGTGAAGTTTGAGATCTACGATCGTTATTCGAACATGCTTGAATCCATGCGCGATGCCAAGATAGACCTTGCCATCTATTCAACCGAAGGGAAGGCTGTGCCGGCAGGATTCATTGAAATGCCGCTTTTCACATCTGACCATGTCTTGCTTGTACGCCGAAAGCATCCGCTGAAGGCCATTGCTGCGCATAACGGCGGGCTGACTTTCGAAGACACAGCTCGATTCAAACATATCGGCATTGCGCTGGCGATGGGATCCACTGAGAATCGGTTCATTATTGGTCAGCAATGCAATCTGGCTGACAAAATTTCGTGTGAGATGCCTTATTTCGTGGCCGGAGCCTGCCTTTGCTCTGAATCTGATCTTTTAATGCGTATGCCAAGAGAAACAGCGTTGAAGCTCGCGCGTTATTTCCCCGTTGAAATCCTTCGGCAGGAGCGAGGTCTCAAATTACCTTGGCGCCCGGGGCTTTTTTGGTACCGCAGCTCTGATACGCCGCTGCTTACTTGGGTACGGTCAAAAATAACCGTTGGCGCGAAGCGGATTTTTGAAGAAGCCGAGGAACTGCTGCCTTTTGACCGTTGATGTATCCTGAACTCCCGGATAGCTGATCCATATTTATATTGGCCAGCATCAATTTTGGCTATTCTTCGGTTCTTAAAGCCTGGTTTTCAACAGCTCTGGAAAGCAGACGGTTAAATTCATGATAATGTGATCCATATCACATAAATATAGATCATAAGGGGGCTTCATGTCCGATAGTCAAAATTGGTACTTCTCTGCCGAAACCAACGCCAAGGGCTATACCTACATCAAGGCCTACCAAACCAAATGGGACCCGGTGCGCAAGCGTTCCCACAGTTTCAATCGCCGTCATGTCGGCAGACTGCACGATGACGGCCGTGTCGTGCCCAGCAAAGCATTCCTTGAACAATTTCCTCAGTACGCAGGCTTCCCGCTTTTTTATGGCGCCGACAAGCGTTTGGTCGATGAAGAGACCTATCGCCGTGATTTCCCAGAGCGGCCGGGACCGGATCGAGATATTGAAGAAGCCCTTAAAGACGATGTGCTTAACGTTGGTGCCGCTTGGGCTATTGAGACGCTTGCCGAAGAAGCTGGGCTTTTTCGTTCATTGGCGGATATATTCGGTCACGCACAGGCACGCGAACTGCTTCATCTCGCCATTTACAAATTGGACCAGGGCGGCAGTATGGCCGCTTATGGCGAATGGTGGAAGGAGGTCTATCTTAAGAACGCCAGCCCGCTTAGCGATCAGCGTATCAGTGAGCTGCTTTCTGCGGTCAGTATCAAGGATTTCGAGGAATTTTTCAGGCTTCGTCATGCCGCCAAGCTCGATAAAGCCAAAGCTGAAGATGTCGAAAGTCTGACCTACGCGTTGGACAACACATCCATCTCCACATACTCCAAAACGATTGGTGATGCGGCGTATGGTCATGCCAAGAGGGATCCCGATCTCAAGCAGATCAATTACACCTTCGTATGCGATCAAAAAGACGGAGAAATCGTCTTTGCTTATACGTATGAAGGCTCCATCAATGACGCCGCAGCGCTCAAAGAAATCATTTACCGCATGCGAGCGGCAGATCTCGATCTTTCCAACGTTACCTTGGTGACGGATCGAGGTTATTCCTCACTGCAGAATGTCCAAAAAATGATCAATCTCGAACTGAGGTTCATTCAAGGCGTTCGCATTGTTGAAGACGTCATGAAGCTCAGATTCGATGAATACCGAGAATCGTTTCGCGACATTGGGTTTTACGACGCAGAGACTCGTGCCTATGCCCGAACGGTTAAGGAATCGAGGAAGCTCGAAACCGACAGCGGAATGCTTAACAAGGATCTCTTCGTACACCTGTACCGCTTCTCTGGTGCTGATGAAGACGAGATGACTGAATTGGCGGCCAGAGTGGCAGAGATTCTCAAATTCAAAGCAGACAATCGAGAGGTGCCGCCTGAACTTTGGCGTACGTACCGGCGCTACATCAAAGAACTGCCGGCAGCAGAGGGCAGAAAAAAACGTTGGTACCGCAATGATGAGGCCATTCGTGAGGCAGTCCGATATGCCGGAATGTTTGTCATTCGCAGCAATATCGAAAGCGATCCTTTTGCTGCGCTGCAGGCATACAAAAAGCGGAACATTGTTGAACTGGACTTCAGCCAATACAAAAATTGGGTAGACGGAGATCGACTGCGCTGCACGAGCAAGAGCTACCTGGGCAAGCTCTTTGTCTGCACGATAGCGGCCTCACTGCGGCTCATGATGATGAGTCGTGCTCAGACCAATGCCAAGACTGCGGGTTTGAAAATTCCCAAAGATTCCATGGATGTGCTGATGGCAAAACTGCGCGGCATCAAAGCTGAGAAGCGCACAAACGCCAATGCTTGGGTAGTGCGTCAGTTAAGTAAAAAGCAGCGCGATATGCTCGCGCTGCTTGGATTGAAGCTGCCGCCTAAAACTCTCCGCTGATTTATAACCGGGCGTTCCGGTCATAGAGGCGTTGAAGGTACGACTCAAAAGCTACGAAAGCCGTGCGGTTTTACCAGTTGTAGCGAACACCGACACTGTAGCGGTAGTCGTCTTGATAATCGTTGCCGTTGGCCTTGGTCAGAGAACCGTAGAGGTTGAAGTTCTTGTCCGTGGCGTATTGGAAGCCGAGTCCGTAGGAGAACCACGTTGCGCCCAAATCTTCTTTCAAGGTTTGATCCGCAGCTCCGGCCTTGGTAGCGGTAGCCTCGGTATCACCTTGGAAATCGTGATTGACAGAGGCGGTCAGATAGATCTTGCCCTTGCCATCGGCGAAATTAGCTCCAGCTTGCGCGCCCAAACGTCCGACGAGCGTTTGGAAGTTGTCTTGGCTGATCCGAATGCCGCTGTTGCCGCCGTCAAAGTCGTCTCCCTTGACATAGCCGTAAGAGAGCTGGGCCTGCGGGGTGACGTAGAACGTCTTGGACAGATTCCACTGATAACCGACTTCCGCCGAGAGTCCGAACGCCGTATTGTCGTAGGATCCGGAGAACTTATTCTGCGAATAAAGTTCGGTATCCGTCGAAATTCGACCGATACGACCAATGACGTCTACGTAAGCGCCGCAATCGAAATATCCGGTGCCATAGACCGCGAGGCTATACATGTCGGTGTTGGCAGAACCGTTGACGAAACTGGCGTCACCGTTGGTATAGCTGAAGGCGCCGCCCACGATCCAGTTGTCGCCCACGGCAATATCGGAACCGACCTGCACGGAGTTCATCTTAATTTCAGTAGAAACGGTGTCGGACACCTTGGTGTTCGCACCGTAGATACGGGCCCAAGAACCGACCTGCGTTTGGTTTCCGCGCACATCACCCAAACGGTCTGAGAGATGGTTGACCTCATAGCGCCACTGCGAAAGCGTGGCGGCGTTCAAATGCTTGGCCGCGACCAACGTGTTCGACTGCGCTTCACCATTGGCGTACGAAATGGTGCCGTCGCTGTTCACCGTCCAAGCGCTCAGCATGTCGCCGCCTTCACCGCCGACAACGCTGTTTTGGAGCGTTTCTTTGGCGTTGCCGCCGAGGATCGAGTTTTTCACTTTTTGCAACGCACCTTCAGCCGAGCCTGCACTTTCCGTGATGTTGGCACCTGCGATGAGGTTGAGTTTGCCCGTCACGTTGTCAACGCTCACCCCGTTCTCCTGCGTGGTGTGGAAGGTCAGGGAAGAATTGCCTTCCTGATCGGCGTTCACCGTCCCGACGACGAAGTTGCCGCGCTGCAAATCAACGGTTTGATTCGTCAAGTTCAATTCACCGGACGCCGCTGACACACCGCCGTTGATCGTAGTAGTACCTTGAGAATCCTTGTTCGCGCTGGCTAAGGTCAAAGATCCGTTTTGATCGATCCCGATGGCGTTATCAGCTGCAGTCCCAATTTCAATGTTGTCAGCACTGAACGTCATTGCCGCATTCTTCGCCGTGTTGTTTGCAGTTTCAGTCGTTTTGAGAATACTCACCGCAGCATATTTCGTGGAATCGGTCGTCACTTGGATGGCCCCGCTCTCGGACGCGATGTCCAAAGTGCCGGAACCTTCCTCCGTGTACTTATTCATTAAGACAGCCACACTGGTGTCACTGTGAATCTTGACATCGTCTTTTGCCTTGATCGATACGCCCACGGAACCCTTTTGTATGCGGTCATAGGCAGCGACGCCCTGTGCGTTTTTACTGGAAATGTTGACAGTACCGACATTGTCGATCGTCACCGACGCATTGTTGTAGTCAGTGCCGTCAGGACTATTCGACATCAAACTGGAAGCGACACCCGTTGACAGCGTATGGATCTCTACGCTCTTGTAATTTTTAATTGTCGTTTCACTTGTCCAAACTGACGATGTGACGTTGGACTTATCCCAAGTTTGTACGGTGTTGTAAATGCCGTACCCTTGTAGGCCGTTATCCGCGTCTTGCGGATTTTGGCCGTTGTTATAGATGGCGAACGTACCATCGTTACCTTCACCGCCATCGAAAGTGGCCGATCCGCGGTTCACATAGACGGACCAAAAATAATCGGCGGAATCAGCTGCGGTACCAAGATTAACGTTCTTAACGTTTTGGAAAACCAACTGGGAAGGATCCGTGCCGTCCGGAGCAACCCGAACGCCGGAAGACCAAACGTTTTCACCATCTTTCGCGTCTGCCGTTAAATTAACCGCCTGCAGGTCTTTGAAAGTGAGCGTGGCTCCCCCGTTGATCTTGATGTAATTGTCTTTGGTTCCGCTGTCTTGGTCGTAATAAATGGTCTCAGTGCCGGAACCTTCATACGTGGTATCGGTGGAGAACTGCGTGCTGCCGAAATGGCTGTCATCCTTCACCGGAATAGTTCCGGCGTACCCCCCCCCCCCCCCCCGCGAGAAACAGCGATAAGGCGACGGCGGAAGCTAAGGTGGAAAGCTGAAAAGAACGAGATTTCATGGGAACTCCCAAAAAAAGATTAGATGCCCGATCGAACTGGCATGTAACGGATTATTAACAATTTAGATGACGAAGAAATCAGACTGCTACCAATTAAGATACGGCGGGAATGTTCAAAGTGCGAAGCATGAAAAGCAGAGAACATAACGCTGCGAGCTATAGCACTGAAACGAGGAGAACGAGAGGTAGATATGCTCGAACTCATCAAGCAGAGATCATAACGCTACGAGCTATGGCACAGATGTTTAGCGACAATAAGATTCCAACCAGAACCGTCAATAACAAACCAACCACAACCATCAATAGGGTTGGTGGCAATTTGATGGAAGACATTGCCTAAAACTCTGGCCCAAAACGACAAAGTCCACGAATATCAACCAATATTCCTGAACTCCCAGATAACAGATCCCGAACTCGAGTGATTAATGTCAAGGATCGGTTGTTTTGCTGAGCTAATCCCGTGAAAATGAACCAATAAGTTTTTACGGGATTTCTTTTTTCCGCTAAAATGCTACCCATGTTTAAATTAGGTATCTGTTAGCGGGATTGATGATGAAAAAGGCTAGCAACAAGTGGTATTTCACCAAGGAAACCAATGCCAAGGGCTTGTGCTACATCTACGCCTATCAAACGCAGTGGGATCCGGTCGCCAAGAAATCAAAACGCTCAGCCCGCAAGTATGTCGGCCGCTTAGCAGCTGATTCCGTCGTCAATATCACCGCCAAATTTCGTACTGAATTTCCTCAGTACGCCCAAGGAACCTTTTATTTCGGCCTGGATAAGACGTTGGTCGATGAGGCAGCCTATCGCCGAGATTTCCCGGACGCTCCCGGCCCTAAACCAGCGGAGGCCGAAATAGATACAGCTTTGTGGGATACCCGCAGCTTGGGGTTCACTTGGGCTTTGGAACAGCTGGCAGCGCAGTCACAGGTGCTCGAGCATCTGCATGAGATCTTCAAAGAGGATGCCCGCAGCCTGCTCAATCTGGCGATCTACAAATTAGATGGCGGCAATTCCATGGCTGCCATGGAGGATTGGCGGGCCAGTGTGTATTTACCGCATGGTCCTGCTCTGAAGAGCCAGCGCATCAGCGAAGTATTGAGCCGAGTTACGCCCAAGGACTTTGCGCGCTATTTCCATCTGCGGCATCAAAGCAAGATCGAAAGGATGTCCGGCACAGACTGCGTGCACTATGCGTTGGACAACACCACGATTTCGTCATATTCGGCCACCATCGCGGATGTCGCCTACGGCCATGCCAAACGTGATCCGGAATTGCCGGTACTCAATTTCACCTTCGTTTGCGACCAAGACTCTGGGGACATTGTCTTCGCCCATGCCTATGAAGGCTCAATCCCGGATGTCACAGCCTTTGGAGAAATTGTTTATCGCATGAAGGATGCCGGTTTTGATTTCTCGAAAGTGATTTTGGTGACGGATCGTGGATATCAAAGCCTAATCAACATCCAAAAGCAGATTGATCTGGAAGTGAAGTTCATACAGGGTATTCGCCTCAGCGAGGACATCGTGAAGCGCAGCTTTGACCGATATGACGCCTCGCTGCATAACCAGCGCTTTTACGACACTGGCGAACGTGTGTACGCCCATTCCACCACGGAAGCCTGGAAGCAATACACCGACTATGGATCACTCAGCAAGACGCTGCATTTACATCTTTACCGCTTTCCTAAAGCCGATGAAGCTGAGATGGAAGAGCTTCGCTTACAAGTGCAGCAGGTGCTGGACTTGAAAAACGCGAACAGACAAGTTCCGCCAGAAAAATGGCTGACTTATAAGCGTTTTGTTTGTGAAAGAACGACGGCGCAAGGACGCCGTTATTGGGATCGTGATGACAACGCCATTGAGGCCGCCTTACGCTATGCCGGCCGTTTTGCGATCCGCACCAACGCGGAAGCTAATCCGTTTGTCAACGGTCAGGTAAGTTGACCCCCCTAGCGGACAAATCTTGCCCTCTACAGTTAGGCCACTCAGGTTTTAATTCCTTTGCAACTTGTAGGTTATCGGTTAAGCAATTTTTTAGCTTGTGTTCTTTCAGCCTGTAGCTGTCGCCATTGATTGCAATGACAGTGCAGGGATGCATCAAACGGTCGAGATTGCGGTTGTAGCCATCGGATCGCCTAAAACCAGCCCCCATTGTGCAATCGGTCGGTTGGTAATGATGATCATACTTTTGTCTCGTATCTCCAACCCATAATTTGAAATAACAGATGCGTTGCGTCGACATACCATACTCATCATCCGGCTCTGTGACCGGGCTTCACTATTAGTGATTTTTGATGATTCGAAGGATCCATCTCGGAATGGAAGACTCTGGGAATCATCTGTTCAACGCGTCGGCATTAGCGCAGAAGAAATTGAACTCAGCAGGCCGTAAATGAATTGGTGAATGCAATGCTCGAGCAACGGTAATAGATCTGCAGGAACGTTTGCTCAGAAGGCAATTGCTGGCAAGACCTAAGTCTCAAACTGTCGAGTCAGTCTCTTCCTCTTTGGTTCGGAGCTCTTGAGCTTAACAACCAGCTCTTAGCAAAGAACAACGGCTCCGGCCGTTGAGGTCCTCGCAAGAGGTTATTACGACGAAGCCCGGTGGTTGCGACACCGGTCTTGCCAACATGAGGAGATATGTGATGTTAAGCGCATCTCTGTCCTCGAGGGAGATTATGCCACACGGTACTCATTTACACCGGTGACATTCATGTTGACGGTGTTCTGGCAGCGGTCCTTGTGATCGCTTGGTATCTACACGACGCGGCGTTAAGCAAGCCGCAGAACGGCTCCTCCCGGACAACGGAAACCCCAAAGGAAAGGAGGAGCCCAGCGGTGACTATTTACCGGCAGAGCTGCCGCAGAACAATCGTCAGCAGGCTTTGGTACTAACCATTGGAACCGTCCTTCTTAGTGGGAAACACTCGACACACACTCTCCCTAGTGAAGAAGCATTTCTGATTTTCCTTTTTTTGAATCTAGAAGGATCTTCATGTATAAATAAGGAATGAAGATTATGAATGAAAATCAATCTGTAGCCGATAGCCTTTCTATCAATTTTCCAAATCTGGCTGAATTTATTGCCGACAAATTAGAGGGCTATATTTCAAATATCTTGAACGTTTACACATGGCCCTCTAACGGGAAACGGCCCAATGGGTGCGAAACAATGGCGTTCAGAAAAACAATGAGTATTTGTTTTGGTCGTATTTTAGTAAATAAAAAAAGTGACGATGATGTTCTTAATAAGAAAATTGAGTGGGTAAAAGAGGTTCTGGATTGGGGCGGAATACATGGCAATAAGGAAGAAACTATAAAAGATTATGCCATTAATGCTTGCGCAAATTATGAAAAATATAGAACAGGAATTGCCTCGTGGTCCAAAATTCTAGCCTTCCAAAATCTAGATGAGTATTTTATTTATGATTATCGCGTTTCATTTGCTTTAAATTATTTATTGAGTGAGTTACCCAACGATGAAGTTGCGAAATATTTTTTTATGCCACCTTCTCGGCGCAAAAATGCTAAAAAAGCACGTCAAAAACTAATTAATAAAATACGTGAAAAAATAAATAAAGATATCGTTAAAGATGGTTTAAAGCCTGATATTCAAGATAGTTACAGGGATTATCTACAATTAATCAAAGAAATAGCTAATATTATCAACAAAGAATATGAGCTTGACAATAAAGAGAAAATTACAGGGCAAATGGTTGAAATGTCATTATTCATGAAATTTCAAGATTATGAACGATCGATTCTTCAAGAGGATTGAATAAAACTAATTAGAAAGGTCATAAAGAACGGGAGGCTAATTACACTAAAAAGTAGATTTGAGCCCGTAACTCCTGGATAACAGATCCCGAAATCGAGCGATGAATGTCAAGGATCGAATGTTTTGGCGAGCTAATCCCGTGAAAATGAACCAATAAGTTTTTACGGGATTTCTTTTTTCCGCTAAAA